>JAABUO010000281.1_pt1 | contig 118217 bp, 104 predicted proteins | sample 5559291 | NCBI WGS metagenome assembly JAABUO01 (sample SAMN10711878, study PRJNA513372) | rock metagenome | isolation source: Antarctica rocks | place: Antarctica: Victoria Land, Finger Mt sud
GCCCCCCCCCCCCCCCCCCCCCCCCCCCCCCCCCCCCCCCCCCCCCCCCCCCCCCCCCCCCAAATAACGGATGTTGGGTTCTAGTACTTGGCCTTGGACTTGGAGGCTGCCGGCTGTCCAGAAGGTGGAGGTGGTGTCTGCACCTGTAAGGTGCGGGATTTTGTTAGCACGCATCCGACGGTCTGGAATTGAATTTCGTGTAGTGTAAATCCAAATTCTTAGAGGTATTGTCAGAACGTACCAGCACCATCGTCTCTCTCTGCGCAATCGATCGTCCCGTCAAACTTCGACGGGGATATGAAACCCGAATGAAACGGAGTTACAGGTGGTGGAGGAGGTGGAGGAGGTGGTGGCGGTGGAGGAGGTGGCGGCAAACTGCAATCCACCGTTCCTGTAATGGCAAAATTGAAGCTATGAGTTGCCGAACCCTTGAACTCAAACTCGATAAAGGTCTTCTCAGTCGAGGAGTCCTTGCTCCATGTTACACCAGTGGGTGGTTTAATTCCACCAGCCAACGGCTAAAGAGATGATCTTCCAACTATGTTTGCTGCCACTCTCCAATTGGCAATGTCGTTAGTAGTTCCTGGAAGGCTATGACCGAAGTTCAACGACCAACCACCCGTGTGATCGGTTATAGGTAAAAATATCTGAATAGCGTCGAAGCCTTTTCCGACATTAACATTTACAGATTGGGTATACGTTTGTTTTGATTGTACACATGCCGGTGTGTTTTTGGGGGCAGCAGCAGTTGAAGGAGCAGCAGGCGTGGCAGTTGCTGGAGGCGTACTGTCAGGTATACAGACAGTGGGAGCTGGATCAATTTCGCTGACTGTGTCAACGTGCAGTGTTTTCGATCGATCTTCTGACATTTTCCAGAGTACGAGCTTGGCGATGATGGCATGACCCTGGGGTGTTGGGTGAAAAGCCTTGGTGTAGCGGTCAGGAATGATTGAAATGTCAACGTTGCCTGGAACAGCCAGGAGCTCATGGGAGTTTGCAGGTGGGCTCTGGGCTAACGCCTCTTTGATCCATGCGTCAATCTGGGATTCCTCAGTGCCATTGCTGAGTGTTGCTTGTGACGGCCCTATATCGGCTCGCCCGGTCAACGGAACATCCCGGTCGTCAAGTGAGTTAACGGTCTTGAGGGACGCAAGTCAGTCTCATAGTTGGATCTGATCATTTAAGTAACTTACCGAAGAGGTATCCCACTCGAAGAATAATGTTTCCTGCCTGTTGGGGTCAGGTTCTTTTACCGATGGTGAACAGAAACCCCCCTCCAGCAAGCTAAAATATTGATCGTAGTCCACGAAGACAAATTGACTCCCAGCCTTCTTGACAGCTGCTCTGATAACTCCGTTCGCGGCGTCAACAAGATCGTTCTATTATGACACGATCAGCGCCAAGTTCAGCTCTAGAATAGACAGCTATGAAGAATCACCAATTTCCGACGTCTTGCTTGGGTCAAATGCTGCTTCTGGTCTGCATATATAAAGGCCCAGGTCACCTGGTCGCTGAAAAGACCGAGAGCGTTAGCCTCGACTTGGGAGAAGTACCGGGAATATTCACCAAGCATTCGTTGTGGTGTCTATAGCGAGTCGTTAGCATTACCGTCTAATTACCGCTAGAAAAACCAAAGAACTAACCAAAGAACTTTGCATAACCAGTTACATAGGTTTTGGCATACGACGCAAGTTTCGGCTTGACTGCAGCGTACAATTTGTCTAGGTTGCCCGGTAAGGTTTTGGATATCAGGTCTGTGGTTTTCTTCAATTGCGTCTCGCATTTTCCGGTGGTCCCTGGAATTGACCATTGAAATACGCATGCATCCAGTAGGTCGGAAAGGCCAACGTCATTTCCACCTGAGCTTAGCGTTATGAGCTCGAGCCCCGATTGGAGCTTTGGGACCTGAGTTTTGAGAGCTTGAGGTGATGTGCTCCCAGAGCATGCAAGATATTGAAATTTACGATCCTTCCCATACCCAAACTGCACATTGTCGTTGATAAAGGAGGGATATGAATTATCATACCGCGAGCATGAGGCGTCACCAGGGCCTTGAAGGACCTTACCACTGCCTATCCCGGCAGCACTGGATGAGTATGTCAGTCCGCGCTTGATAGATGATGGCGCTCACTACGAGCGAGAAGGTGCTTACTACGAGTCTCCCTGGTGATGCTTTTAGTGGAGGTTACAATAGACAATTGAGACAAAACCTACTATCGCAGCCCATTTCTTGATATAATGAAAATCCTCGGGATCAGCCGGCGGTGCTTGCCAGGGCTGTTGCTGTCTATGGCTCAATGGGTGCGAAGATGGGTTTGGCACAGAAGCAGTCAAGTTAAAATGCAAGCCGGCCAAAACAACCACGTACAAGAGAACAGATGGAAAACGGCTCATTCTAACTTTTGCCGGCAAGAACAATCCGATCGATACTTATAGAACGGTGGGCGACGCGATCGTTGATTTATCCTTACTGCACTTCCTATGCTTTATACGCGGAAGTTATATCAAGCTGGCAACGAAAACCCAACAAGGAAAACTGAATTATTATATCTGGGAGATTATGTAGCAACGCTTATATGTCGATAACAAGGACTAGGATTGACAGCCAAAGTCTATCCGGTCATGCAAGCCGAAAGGATCTTATACCGATATAAACAAGTTGACTGTAGGACGCTGGCAGCTGACCGCTCAGCAACGTTGGTGCTAGCGATCCTGTGCGAGGAACTCCGAAAAGGAGCAAGACGTGAATAAGATATGTCGTTGAGTACAAGGTCTCGGAACAAGAGAGATCGCGAGATGATACCTTCGATGTAACTTCTTCGGCTCAAGATTGGCAGGTCCTGTAAGGTGACTAATCGACTAGTCAAGCAGCTACCCTAAGTGGTGCTTAGGGCTCAACCTCAGTATCAATTGGGGTTTTAGTCATCTATAATGACCATCAGTAAGCCACGTCCTCCGTTAAGTAGGCAAGAATAGCTGGGATCAAGCCAGCGTGTACAGGACTGGACCCAACATCTTCTCGCTCAAACTCACCTCAGCATGCTGAGCAATCTACGCCAAGCACATCATCAAGCACTGTATCAGAGTCAATTGACATCACATGGGCTGACAGTTTCTGGATGCTATTACCATGCTGTACGTCTGCGTTCATTGCAGGCTTGCCCGGGTGATTAGATGTTGATTGGGCATCTCACCGCTTCCAGGAATTTCAGGGTGACTCCAGTGGCAATGTTCTAAGTCAGCAGTAGTCCAATGATCTGACTTAGTGAGCTGCATGACCTGTATATGAGAATCCCTGAGGCCTTACTTTGCACAAACTTCTTGAAACCTTCTTCTCTCTGTTGTCATCATTAAGACTGTGGTAGGTCCAAGGAAAGTAGACTTTGCTTCGCTCTATTTGCTCCTTGGTAGTCACCTTACCACTTAGGCCACATCCAATCTCTATATACTTTAGCTGTGTGCCCCTCGGTCCATTGACCAGATACTAGACACCTCATCGACATACCTTTGGTAAGCTTTAAGAGATTCTCTCAGCACTTGATAGACCTCAAGGTGCAGCATTTCAGGTTGAAACGCTCGGAAGTCCATATCTCGAGAGACCTTCGTCGTTTCGCCATGTTTGGTAATTGGTCGAAGAGACTGACAGCGCTTGTCCTTTTATGTACTTGTGTACTGAATGTGCTCGCCGTTGTCAACCTTGGTATTGCAAGAGATCAGAGAGCGCAAGCGGTCCATTACCACGTCTGGTCTTCCCGGGTAACGTACGCAAAAGACACGGAACGATTTAGTAACGACGAAATATACGCTCTAGCAAAAGTAGCATACGACGAGATGGAGAAACTTTGGGAGACCGATGTCATTGATGAATGGAAACGGCCTGCAATGATGGCAGCTATGGCCGTGGGTAAGGATGTGTACTTCTCATCCTCGATTAAGGGTTCCGGGGATAAGAAAGATGACGACAGCAAACACTCCACTCTATCATTCATTTACGAGTACAAGGAGCTTAAGAAAAACGGGCGAGATGACAGAAGTCACGTAGTTTCTCAGAAACTCAAAGCTTGCCAGTTGGCTTTGCACAAGGAAGATCCGGCAACGGCCACGCATCACAACAGTCATGCTTCTTGTACGTATTCTCAGACTCATTCTCCCTTCTCTTCAACCCTCAATTTAGTCTTCAACACGTTCTAGAGCATATCGAGCTTCTAATCCCCTTTCCTTTCTCTGTTACATCATGAAATGAATTTCACAACCCACTAAGCCGATGCTGACTCCGTGATTACTGACAGGTGCAGAAATTATGGTCCTGCACAAAGTACGTGTCTTTCCATACCTAATAAAGCTCAAGGCATAACGTTGTACAGCTCTACTACGCCAAGCAGGACAAAAACCTTGACGCACTGCCTATTAGGATAGCTGCCTATGGGAGGCCAGGAGGGGTCATCGGCGCTGTCCCTAGCCGTAGGTGCATTAACACTACTCACCCGTCCATCGCTGATCTATTGAGTCCAGCCCAGAAGCCTTGCGGTGGTGGACAGACCTGGGGTTGCCTGCAAACCATGGCATATGTAAGTAGACTTTACAGTCAATTCTTCCTAACCCCGACACAGACACAGGGTCTTGCAACATGTTAGAGGTGCACATACTTCGCAAAGTTCTCCCATGGCTCATGTTTTTTTATTATAGAACAGCAAGGCTGACTCCGGAATCCTCAGGTTAAAGTCGAAACTCTCCCTCTACCCAAAGGCGATTTGCCACCTCCACCGACTTTCAAACCTTCGAGCATCAAGATGATCAACGCCTGTTAGAATTACGGAATGACCGGCCGGTCTATCCTGAATAAGGTCGTCGAAGATATGATTCCGGGGCTTTTGGGACTTTTGAGGCTTTTGACAGGGTTTCCATTTCGTGGTTTTCAGATACTATCAATACTTGACGGTCGCATGATGCCGTTGCCTCTAGTGCTGTTATTTCCATATAAGTAGTGGTATGCACGATATCTAGGAAGCGTGCTGTAATCAAGAAGTCGAAAAGTGTGAACCAAACGTAGGGCTTAGAGCTTGAACCATGTGGTGATTAATACATGAGCGAGTCATCATCTTCTGATGACCATGCATTGTCTTCCTTCTCCCGACTTTGGTTTTCTGCACTATCTCCGGCTACTGTGGATGGATTGTTCCAGCTCTGGACAATATTTGCATATCAGTCGCACGTTTCTCGCATTCAGATGTCGTGGTCGTTAGCCCGTGACCAAGAACCTCTGACCAACAATTCTAGGCTGTGTATACTTACCAGCGCTGTCTACACGTCCAAGACATGGCTAAACTTACGGAATTGCCCCAAGAGATAGTGGAGCTGATTCTACTATCCGAAAGAAAAGACTTGACGGCTTTCATGCGTATCTGCAAATCGATACACACACTCTCAGAGCCTCTACTCTACACGGAGATTTTGATAACATGGGACGATTGCCTGAAACCCAAACCTTCAATAGAACTGCTACTTCGGACCCTCTTGGAGCGGCCTAACCTGGCATCGCTGATCAAGCGTATTCGATTCAGAAACGGCTTGGACCCAGCAGCGAGGCCCGCCAATCACCAGCTATCGCAAGACGTGTTAGACCTTGCTCGAAACAGTATTCGTCTTGACCGATTCCCTTCTTCAGATACATGGATTCAGGGGATGCAAGAAGGCTCTGTGCCGATAATAGTTGCTTTTCTGCTTTCACGACTGCATAAGATCGAAACCCTAGAGATTGGAATAAAATTCCAGTCCGTTCAGCTTGTAGACATGTTCACACACGCATTGTCCGATTCTGGAGCATCAAAGAGCATTTCCCGTTTTCGATATCTCAAAAAAGTCAAACTGAATCCCGAGGCTTACTCTCCTAGAGCGGGGATCCTTGTGTTGGACGAAGTCTTGTCGCTCTTTCGGCTGCCGTCGATGCAAAGCCTAAGTTTCTTAGTGCTAGATGGTTATAGACCTAGCCATCGTGGACCGTGCAATCCAATGATCGAGGTATTGGAGCTGCGCCACAGTCAGATAAGAGAAGAAACCCTTGAAGATCTATTGTCCATGGTTCCCAATCTCAAGTCTCTCAATTGCGGGCTTTGGTGCGAGACTGAGCCAATCGACGATCATTCGTCCTTCCTTGATTGTGAAGCACTTGGTAAGGCCCTGAAGCATACCAGATTACTCGAGCACCTTGTGATATCCATCAATTTCTTCGCCAGTTCGGCTATGGAAGTGGATTGGGGAGGTGCATACGAGAAGGGCGAACATTGGGGAATCAAAGGAAGTCTTGGCTCCTTGACCGACTTGGCGCATTTGAAGAGCATCGAAGTGCCAATAGTCGTGCTGCTGGGATGGGTTGTATCGAGCTCTGCCCCACAATTGGCGGACATTCTCCCAAGGACTTTACGTCAGCTATTACTTAGGAACGATCTGAATTATTTTTACAAATATGAGTGGGACCAGCAAGCTTGCCTCGATCGTCTCTCGGAATATCTGGGCAGACTAAAGACTGATGCCGTCAGTTTGGATGGGATAACCGTAAGATTGAGGGATTGTCCGCCTGAAGACCGGTGGGACCAAGACGGGAAAAAGAAACTGGAATTGCTGTGCAGCGAGGCGGGAGTTTCGTGCACTTTTGATCCCCCAATCTAAATCACATGGAGCGTAGAGTCGACACTCCCACAATACACACTTATGTAAAGAAGCGCGTAAGGTCCTCAAAAATGGCAGTTTTCCGAAACCAATTGACACAACAGCCGCCTTTATATCTAGCTTGTATATTTTCACGTTCGGCTCAGCGTAGATTCGGTGCCAATAGTCAGGACTTGACCCGCCCTGCTCAAGCACCCAATATGGGTCCATTATATTCGAGGGAGATGTTACGGACCTGTGGTGGCATTCCTGGTTCGAGAGGCCGTCTGAGCCACAACTATGTCTGTGTTAGCCCCTAGAATATTCGGAGAGCAACTTCCAGCGGTGGTAATCACAGAGCTTATAGAGGAGACATAGTGTGGATGGGGGATGTGGTACAATGGGGGATGTGATTCTCGATCGAGGTAGAGGGTGGGTCGCTGCGCGCCATCACGTGACCCTCGTGAACAATAAAACATAAGCGCGTCATTGTCTACTTTATGGCGCCAGGTGCAATGCTCACTTCAGACACCTCGCCTACACCAAGGCTGTGTTGGCACCTTTTAATATGGGTGTTACCGGTCTTTGGACGGTTGTGCAGCCCTGTGCCCGTCCCATAAAGCTCGAGACCCTGAACAAGAAGCGTCTTGCCGTCGATGCCTCCATCTGGATATACCAGTTCCTCAAAGCCGTACGTGACAAGGAGGGAAATGCCCTCCGAAACTCACACGTTGTGGGTTTTTTCCGGCGGATCTGTAAATTGCTGTTCTTTGGAATAAAGCCAGTTTTTGTATTCGATGGCGGAGCACCGATACTCAAGAGACAGACGATTAGCGCAAGGAAGTCAAGGAGAGAAGGAAGGAGGGAAGATGCTGTCCGGACGGCTGGGAAGTTGTTGGCGTTGCAGATGCAGAGAAGGGCTGAGGAAGATGATCGGAAGAGGAGGGATGAGAGAGACAGGCCTACAGCTGAACATGAGGAAGAGGAAGTCCCGGATGATTTAGTCTACGTTGACGAGTTACAAATGACTGCGCAGGAAAGGCAGCATAACCGGCAATTTAAGAAGAAGGATGCGTATCATCTACCACAGCTTGATGTTAGTCTGGAAGAGATGGGGGCGCCGAATGATCCACGAATAATGAGTCACGAGGAGCTAGAAGAATACGCAAGGCAATTTCACACTGGTGAAGATGTTAATGTGTATGATTTTAGCAAAATCGATTTCAATAGTCCTTTCTTCCTAAGTTTACCTGCGAGTGACCGTTACAACATCCTCAATGCTGCGAGATTAAGGAGCCGGCTGAGAATGGGGCATAGCAAGGAGCAACTGGATACTATGTTCCCAGACAGGATGGCTTTCTCCAGGTTTCAGATTCAGCGGGTCTCAGAGCGCAATGAGCTGACACAGCGGCTCATGAATATTAATGGGATGAATGGGGAAGATGTAATGTTCGGCGTCAATGGAGGCGGAAGGGTGGCAGGAGAGAAGGGGAGGGAGTATGTCTTGGTTAAAAACGATGGCGTGGAAGGTGGATGGGCACTAGGCGTCGTGAGCAACAAGGACGAAGGGGAGAGGAATAAACCTATAGATGTCGAAGGTTTCGGAAAGGAAAATCTTACGCAAGAAGCTGAGGGTGACGGATCGGAGGAGGAAGGTTTTGAGGATGTACCTATCGAGGGACTCAACAGATTACCCAAACGTTCCGCTGCCGGCGTCTCTGGTTTGGAATACAGTGATGGGTCCCATTCGATGGACATGGAACTAAGACGGGCTTTGTACGAAGCGCGGCAGGCAGCGGCGGGTATAGAGATTCCAGAAGAACCATCAGACGTCAACGCTGTCACCGGTGAACATGACTCGCTGTTCGTTCCCCAGGTATTAAACGGGGTTGTTGGACAGGAGGACGACGAGGAAATAAACGATCTCTTCGAAGATGTACCACTCGCAAGTCCTGACGAAAACCATGATCTCAGCCGAGCTATTGCCATGTCGCTAGAAAAACCCGAAGAAGAAGAAGGCTATCTGGCAGATATGCCTGTAACTGCTGCAAGTTCGGAGTATAAAGGTTCAAGCATCGACAGGCCGCTGGAATTCAACCAGAAGAATGCCAAGGCTGGCAGAGACTTTGCCCACCAAACCAATGCACGAGCTCATGGTGTGGCTCCTAAGCCTTTCTTTGAGGACAGCGATGATGAAGATGATCTCCATTTACAAGCATCACTGGAAGAGTCAAGACGTACCATGCATAAATCTCAAGGCCCTCAAGGCCCTCGCTTGAGAGCTTTGAGTCCTAGAAGCACTTCTCCCTTGCGAACTGCGCCAAAACAAAAGACAGGATTTGATGGACCACTTCCGTTTGAATCAATCAATTTCGGAAACTCGATTTTAGGCTGCAAGAAGGCCAAAGTTACGGAGGAAGAAGGGGGCTTTGAGAAACAACAGTCACAGAAGGAGAAATCCCCTCAACCGTTGCCCCCGTGGTTCTCTAAAGACGTGCTTGAAGCCAACGCTTCTCAAAAAACGTCCGAGGATAAAGAGATTAATGGAGGCGGCCCCAGTAGCAGGGCTAAAATAATCGAAAATCAACATATTCTAAAGCGACAGGAAACAGGAGAGGTCATCGACCTCGATGCACTAGTCAAAGAAGTGAACGACGTTGTCGACATTGCATCTTCTAGCGATGAACAGGGCGATGTAATCATCGAAGAAGTTATACCGCTTGACTCTGAGATAAGAATGGGTGACATTGCAGACCAGATTCGAGCTGAACCCCCGATGTCTGGACTGGCCGACAACGATGCCCAGCCGCTACAAGATACTGCAGGCCAAACCCGTCCTGAAACAATCTCCGCGCAGAGCAAACAGAACAGTGAAGAGCCTATTGAGTGGGAAGAAAGTGACCCGGAAAACGACCGAGCAGAGCACGATATTGTGCCTGACGCTCAGCAACTCGTGAGCGGCAATTTGCAACCCTCACCATCGAAATCCCCTTCACCTGAATTTGGGGACGTCGGAAATTTGGCCTCGCCCAGCCGATCTCACAACGACGCCGCGTCCCACAAAAGCTCAGAACGAACACCCCTTCCCCAAGCCTCGTCCCTCGACCTCCCGGCCGAAGACTCCGACGCATATTCCGACCCCGAAGACGAAGATCTCATGCGCCAACTTGCTGCTGAAGCCTCCGAACACGCCCGCTTCGCCTCCACCCTCTCCAGCACCTCCCACCTCCACTCCGCTCAGGATTACGAAACGGAACTCCGCCAACTCCGCAACCAGCAGAAGAAAGACCGCCGCGACGCCGATGAGGTCTCCCACATCATGATCACGGAATGCCAACAGCTCCTCAAACTCTTCGGCCTCCCCTACATCACCGCGCCCATGGAGGCCGAGGCCCAGTGCGCGGAGCTAGTAAATCTGGGCTTAGTGGACGGCATCGTGACCGACGATAGTGATATTTTCCTTTTCGGCGGAACTAGGGTGTACAAAAACATGTTCAACCAAGCCAAGTTCGTCGAGTGCTATCTCTCCTCCGACCTCGAAAAAGAATACTCCCTCGACCGCCACGCCCTCATCCGCATCGCGCACCTGCTCGGCTCAGACTACACCGAAGGCCTCCCCTCCGTTGGCCCCGTCACCGCCCTCGAAATCCTCTCCGAATTCTCCTCCTTGGAAACCTTTGCAGAATGGTGGTCCGCTATCCAACTTAACCCCAAACTCTCCCCCGAAGACGCCGCAATCCCGTTCCGCCGCAAGTTCCGCAAGAATGCATCAAAGCTCTTTCTCCCAACCATTTTCCCAGATACCCGCGTTGAAGAGGCCTACTTGCACCCCGAGGTCGACAAGGACACGAGTCCGTTCCAATGGGGTGTGCCGGATCTGGATGCGCTAAGGCAATTCCTGATGGCCACGATCGGGTGGTCCCAAGAGCGGACAGACGAGGTCCTCGTCCCCGTAATCAAAGACATGAACCGTAGAGAGAACGAAGGCACCCAGGCAAACATCACCCAATTCTTCGGCGGCGGCGTCGGCATCGGCGGACGACAAAACAGCGCCAAAGGAAACACAGCCAGCGGTAATGCAGCAGGTGGCGGACAATTCGCGCCCAGACGCCGCGTCGAGGGCAAGAGCAAGCGCATGGAAAGCGCTCTAGGCCGGCTGCACGCCCAGGCGCGCAACAGAACCTTGGACGAGGGCGAGGGCGAGGGCGAGGTTTCTCATGATGATGCGCCACGGAGAACCGGAGACTTGGGTGAGGCAGCGGTGGGGGATCAACATCATTCGAAAGGGAAGAAAAGACCGCCGCCACGGGAAACGTCGGCTTCGGACTCGGGAGATGAGGATGGGGAGGGAGTGGCGAGGAAGGGTCGGAAGAGGGGGAGGGGCGCAGGGAGGGGGAAGAGAGGGAAGGCGTGAATGGGGGGGGGTTTGTGTTGGGGTATCTGGAAGCGAGGGAGATGGGTAGGAGGGCGTCCTGTACATCATCACCCATCAACCAATTGTACCTCACAAAACACATGGATGAACCACATCTTTGGCTCAAGGGTAAATAAGCTTCATCTAGCCAGCAACAAAACGACTATTATTACAACAAGTGTAGCCTCCCCGTCTCTCCACTATCATTGACCGTCATCGTACCCCTTCCGTCGTGAAACCGCGTAACCAACGATCCCAAGGAAAATAAAGAGATCCTTTCTCCCTTGCTGCTGGGTATTCGCACCTCCCCCACCATCTCCCATACAAACCCCCTCGCCACATCAGATGCGTGTGACCTAAGCCTCTGCAACCCTCTCCTCCTCCCTCCCTCTAATCTCTCCATTGTGCACCCCCTCGGCTTCTTCCTCTTCCTCCTCGTCGTCATCGTCCTGGAATTCTCGATGCGTGTTCGCTGGCACCCATAGTCCACTCTCCCGATCCTTCATGCTAGAGTCTTGACCGCTCAGATCAACGCCCTCGCCCTGGTTGCGGGTTTTCTGGTGGCGGCGCTGAGAGAGGGTGCGGGCGCGGGTGGATAGCTTGGGGGTGACGGCCGCGTTGGCGGTGACCCAGTTTGTGAGGGCGTCTTCGCAGTCTTGGATGATGCTGTGTTGACAGTTTAGTATGCGGTCTCTAGGAGATATTGAGAAGGTGGAACTTACGCTTTGCTGGCCTCGTAACCATCGTACGCATTGCGAGTTTCTCCTGGGGTGACTGGGGTATCATCAACGAGCTCCAACAGGTGCTTTCCGTAGCCAGCAATGATGGCAACTTTCTCACTATGCTCACGAAGAGCATCAAATTGGTAAGTAAATGCTGCCTTGAGCTTCTCACGGGTAATGTTGGAAAGCTGGGCCTCCGCGACAAGAGATTCGGCTTCAGCGCGGACGAGTTCTTGCTCGAGGACGACGATGCGGGGGCTGTTGGGCTCCTTGTACTTGAGCTGCGCGATTTGGTCCGTGATCTTTTGCTTTCGGTCTCGGCTAGGCTGAACGGATGCTTCGATGTTTCGGATGCTCTTGATTGTTACACGGTATTGGTCGTAGCGATCAACTAGTTGGTCCTCGAGCTCTCCAACTTCGTAAATCAGGACGCCGAGCTTATCAGTCACATCAGAAACATCATCGTCGCAAGCTTCTCCCCAGATTGATAGTTGTTGCTGCGTTGGTGTTAGCTTTGGTCCAATGACGTATACTGGGTGCACATTTCACTTACAGCAACTTCCATTCTCTCTCTGCCTACAAGCTCCATGCTTCGCATGACATTCTTCTCCATCTTCACCAATTGCGAGAGCTTTTTCGCCAGGTCTGGGCCAAAGGCACCGGCGGTCGATTTACGGAATGCATGACCTGCACCAGTTCAAAAAGATGAGGTTAGCCTGCAATATTTAACCCAACCGCACCACGCGATCAGGATTTTGGAGCTTGGAGCTTGGAGCTCGAGAAGGATTTGACACGTGCCGAGGAAAGTGTGTTTGAGATAGGTAGAGATCTGATAATTGAAAGTTGGGGCGCAAATAGGGGGACGTGCAAAGCGCATTGATCGAAGCCTCCTATGATATTCTCGAGAGCGGATGAAGCTCTTGTTTCGCAATAAAATAACCGCGATCAAGAAAAGATCAAGGAAGGCAGCAGAGAGCTTTTATTCCATTATCGCTTCGATTGCCACAAAGTCACTACTCACCAATACCACTCTTCCCGAAGAAACGGCCTGACTTTGTAGAAGATGAAGGAGGCGGTGGGTTCTGGATCTGCGAGGCGGTGGGAGCGCGCGACTGGCGCATAGAGTACGTTCGGTGCATGATGATGCTGTGGGTCGCGGAACTTGAGATAATTGTTGTTTGGTTCAACTGAAGAATCTAGTAAGAGATGCACTGTAAGCAATGGAGAATTTTAGATTCTTTTAAGTATTGTTGTATTTGTGCGATTCTTTCAAGGTGGAAAACGAGTTCAGCTCGCAACATGACGTAGGCTTAGCCGCACAAGCCCCAAGTGCCGGTCTTGACTGTGCCGGAGAGGAAGATTGAGCAGTGCCTGGTTGCGACCACCAAGAATAGAAAGGGTAGAACATGGCAGGAACACTGACCTCTAAGATGTACACACTCAAATGTGATCAGGATAGTTGTTGATCTGTAGAGAAAAAGGTGTGGAGAGAGAGATGGTTGGGCTGTCGTTTGGCTTACTGCAGTCCGCCGTAATGTGACTTGGGCGTTGTCACGGAGATTGTGCGCATTGACGTCATACCTAACCCATCAAGGATTTGGTGCACGTGATAGAAGAACTCTGGGGTTTGACAGTCATGCATGCATAGTCGATGAGGCTGCCAAGGGGACCGTCATACTACTCTTCACCGTTCTATTTATCTCATGGCATCTTCGGTAGGAAGCACGAGTCTTATAAGCTTAGTTGACATAGTAGTATTTGTACGCAAACGAGAATATATGTGCTGTAGCCAAACACCTCGTGAGACTTTACTAGGGACTTCAATAGCCCGTCATCTTGGCCTATCCAAGTATCCCGTCTCGAGGGACCCAGCGGGATATCCACCTCCTGAGCGCCGCGCTAACCCACGTTATCATAAGCAAGAAATCGATGTTTCATGAACTTGCAGGCGGACCATCTGGCCTGACGGGAGTAGGAGCGATCCTCCTCTTCTTCTGCTTTCCTGCATGGTCTTCCATTTCCGACTCGCTCGTATCACGCTTGCCAAGGACACTGCCGCTCACCGAGCTGGGAGCACTGACGACTCCTGACATAGGTGTCTGCGGTGGGGTCGTCCATGGTAAGTTTGAAAAAGAGGTATTAGCTGCCGCAACACTGGGAACATTCCCTAGTGTCGGTGTAGGGTTGCTGTTAATCATGCCCGCAGGTGTCTGCGCTTGAGAAGATTGGGTGACGATGGAAGAGGTCGAATTAGACCTGGTCGGGCTCGGCGGCTGAGCAATAGGCGCTGGAGACAAAGGCGGTGCAAGAAGAGGTGTTGCTTGCCTCTCCAATTGCGGCGCAGAAGCCGCGGTAGGTGTAGGCGTAGGAGTCGGTTGAGCTGATGAGGTCGTTGAGATAGCTGGTGAAGGATGATGAGCCGTCGGGACGGGACCGGTGTAGATCTGACCAAGCTCCCCAGGACCAAAGGCAAGATTGGAACAGAAACCGTCCGAGGAGCTCATGAGCAGAGTAAGCCCATCGTTTGACCTGGGATTTCTCGGTTAGCATATGGCAAAGCCGAACACGAGGAAGAACACAACATACCAAGTTACATCTGTAAATGTCGCGAAGTGTAGATTGCTCACGACAGCCAAGGGTGTCTGTTGCTGCGTATCATAAACAAGGACTGCATCCTGTGTAGCAACTGCGTAGATTATACGGTAAGGTAGCGCAAATGCTGGTGACGGTCCCGGAGTAGAAGCGCCAGATTCACCCTCGCTCGGCCGCGGCGAAGACGTAGGCCTTGCCATTTCATTCGGTGATGGCATTGTAGGATTTGCTGGTGGTGGAGGCTCCATTGCAGAGCGTGTCGTTGGCGCTTTGGATGGCACGACTGGGTCAGGCAAGGGCGCAATTGCCTCTTCTGACGATGCGGTATCCATAGTGATCTGAGTTGTGGCTTTTGGGGCAGTGCGATGAGTATAGAATATGGGAGAGCACTTGACCGCTATTGACGGCTTCTTATGGCCTGGGAGATGTGCAATTGGTGGCTTGTTGAGCCCAGCACGTGTGTATATGTAGACAGTATTGATCACATCATCGATCGACTTTGCTCCCTCGACCGGCTGCGATGTTTTGTATTGCCCAGCTGGAGTAAAGAGTAGGCTACCGTCCGGAGCGAATGTTAGCCGCCGAAAGAAGGATGTGTAGGTTTCATTGGCGTAAATGCTCGCATTTCTCACACCCATCGAAGCCGCAAAAGGGTTAGGAGAGTTCTCCATGGGTCGTACAGCTGGTAATGGCATAGATGGCGCTGGAGATGCTGATCGCCTCATAGATGGGGAAGAGCCAAAAGAGGATCGTCGGCTGTGTGAGATGGCCGGAGGGTTCATCGGGAGTGCGAGTGAAGTTGGTGTTCCAGGCATTGAGGGTGCAGGAGACGCTGGGGCGAAGAGAGCGTCAGAAGCGATGTGTGCTCGCGGACCCTGCTCTGGAGGTGCTGGACTACTGGAAGAAATCCTCCTTGCAGGGAGATCCATCTTCGTAACCTTATTGTATTGGTTGAGAGTAAATTGGCCGTCTTTCGTCTTCAAGTTGTAGATATGAACAGATCGATCTGAGGACTGCGTGGCCACATATTCGTTCAGAGGATCCCAGGCCACACCTTGAACATAGTGGTTATGCTCTGCTATTTGCCTTACCATTTGGCCTATGATATTTCAGCTACCGACTTGGGTACTGGAACGGAATGATGGCTTCCTCACCTGTCTGAGCGTTGTAGATCCGGGCAACATTATCCATGCTTCCGGTGATAAAGAAGACCCCATCAGGTGACCAGGCTAAATCGTATATCTCTGAGCCAGATGAACGGCACATGTGCTTGATCCGCCATGTCTCCTTGTCCTCGAGCCCATCCTCTCCAAATGCTGGGGCATGAACCTGGGTCTCCGAGGGTACCCAGAGGAGTGTGTTGCCGTCATCACCTGCACTAGCTAGCATTTCCCCTAATGGATATCAGTAATTAGATCCGATGTTGCTTGAGAAGCGAAGTACCTCTAGGAGCGAATCGGACAACATTGACTGCTTGAGTATGCTAGATATTATTATCAGCCTCATATTCGAATCACCTCCAGAATCGTCAAATCACCTTGATCAAGGTAGTCAGATATGTCACTGTTCTTTCTTCTCCATCCCGTTCCAGCTTCCACAGCCTGACATTGTTATCTCCTCCGCCAGTAGCCAATCGACCCTTGCCGTGCGGTTCGAAGTGTGCTGAATAAATCGGGGTATTATCGTTATGCCACGAAACCAGGAGCGGAGCAGCCTTCATTGCGTCGAGTTGAAGATGAGAGCCTTTGGTAATCTGCCACTGAATACGCACTCACTGCCAGGGTTGTCAACGAACTGTAGAATATTTTAGTGGGACGTCCCCAGGTCAACGGGCCAGGTCTGGGTCTGGTAGAACGGTGTAGGTTCAGTGTCGGTTTGAGAAGCCAATTATGAACCGGTGTCCGAATACATTGAGTGCCGAAGATCGCTGAGCTTCACTGACAACCACAAAATGCTAAGTCGACGTTGATGAGTTGATCAAGAGAATTAGGATGCCGTCGGTGTAAGGTCTCTTGGCCGCCTTCTGCCCGCATGCTGCAGCGCGTTGGCCCTTAGCGCGACCTCTAAACTACTCGTACAGGGCTGGGCCAATGAGCATCAACTATCAGAAAAGTGAGCTGAAGATTGATGCTGCCCACAATGTCGAGTGGCTACTTTACCTTAATGTTTCAAGATGTTGATGAACGCAAAGGCGAATTGACAACTTAAAATGTTCAGTTTCATCCAACTGGCAGCCATTGGCTGAGACCTCGTCAGGCTTCTATCCAGACAGCTCTAAAGTTGTTCGCATTTCTGAAAGGCCTGACGAACGTTAGCTGAAAGGTGGTCTACGCTGTATATTCTTACACTTCGCCAGTAGGTCAATCCGCCTTTGGTAGATACATCTACTGCGAAGCCGACGTTGGGGAAAGCGAGCGCCGTTACGGAGTAGGCTGCTGGTTCTTTCGATTTGCCTGCTGTAACATAAGAATCTCTCCATATCTCGAGCTACCTAAGGAACTATGAAAAGGCACAGTTCTCCTCGGTCTTTAACGCCACCCACGTCTCTTGAAGCTCCCATATCGCCACCTCGTCGAAGGATCCAAGTACACGAGCCTATACATATTCCACAAGACAGGCCTAGACAAAACAAAGAACCGGAACAGATTCAGCCTCTAGTGATCCCGAATCTTGCTGCCATCGAAGCTGGCGAGGCTGAGATCAGGGATCATCTTAGCTCCCTTTCCGAGCACTTAGGACAAGCCGCCAGAACACATCCTGTACCTCCCCTTTCCATCCTGGATTTTGTGTCCTTGTACCGGCGTAATCAGCATATCTATGGTCGTCATTTTGTTGTACATCAGCACGACCACCCCGTTGCAGGTTCGGTTTTGTTAGGTTTACAGGCTCGACTCTCACAACAGAACGCTGAGTCAGGATAGGTACACATTACGACCTCAGGCTTCAAATTTCAGAGACGAGCTCCATCAGCTTTGCAGTCATGTACGGGTTACCTGGAAACCCGAATTCGTTGAGGCTTAATAGAAATGCCACTGAAACCCGTGTTCACAATATGTGGGTACGTTGATTCAAGTTCTCGAGGCCAAGCCCCTAGACCAGTAAAGCTTCTTCTACGTTATGTCAGGGGTTTCGAGCGTATTTTGACGCGGTAGTTGTATGTTCTGCATGCGCTGTACGCGACACTTGTTCTCCTAAGTCAAGCTTCCATCTTCCACATGAGGTTTTATCTGTCAATTATGTTTTGATCAAATTTCTTTCAACGCTAAGACCTTTGTAGAACCATCTGATCGAGACAGCTTCTGCTTCCACTGGCAGCATGCTCATATGGGATACTGGAGAATACTCCGTACTTCCCTGGCAAGACTCAGGGGAAGAATCCGACGATGACCAATCAAGTGCATCTAATACTAAAACGCATGCTCCTGTCTCAAAGATCTCCGAAAACCAGAAGTTGCATGTAGCCTTCCAAAATGTACGTTGATAATGAGCATGACCATCCGATGCTCAATCATTAACCCAGAACCAGCGAAGAATCCGCATCCGCCTTCACGGCACCCGCCTTCCCTCCAGCTACACCCTCTCCATGCGCCTCCTCACAGAAAACAACCATTTCGCCCAGCCCCAAAAACCAGCTTTCAAGCGACGCAAAACAGCATCATCAAAGCCCTCCCCAGCAAGACGAACAACTCCCCCATCTTCCGACACCAAAACCCAGGGCTCCCCCACCAACAACCTCTCTCCAAACCCCAAAGCCACCACCGACCACCCCTCCCCCTCCGCCTACCAACGCGAACTAGCCGAACTAGAAGACCACACCACCCGCCTCACAAACGCCTACCCCGGCGCCACCAATTCCATCAACTCCATCCACCAACGCCGCTGGTACCTCTCCCTAGACCGGCACTCCTCCGGTTTCGTCCCCAAACACTCCCCAAGCAATAGACCCAGCGGACGCACGGAGTGGGTCCGAAGACTGCAAGGAGGGCAGCTGTTGGGGTTTGAGCCGTTCTTTGTCCGGGGGAGAGAGGTGGAGCGGAGTGTGGTTACGGGACGGTTGGCGGGGGAGGTGCTGAGGGATGAGGGGGTGGAAGGGTATGTGGGGAGGAGGGGGTGGAGGGCTGTGCTGGAGTGAGGGTGAGGTTAAGGGGCCGATAGGCATGCAACCTCACCGGTGAAAAATGTGTAGTGAGCAATATAAATCTCGAAGTAGATGTGCATTAACTGGATCGATAGGGGGTTTCTGGGATTACTGAGGTAGGACCGCGGCGAAGGGGAGGTGAAGTGGCTGAGTTGGTTTTTTGTATATGCTTTTTTCTTTACTTACAAGTTAAATCGACATCATGCCACGCGTATCAATCTATGCTTCCAGGACTACGTTAAGGTAATGACAATCTGATCCCCTGTTCGTTATCGTCCAATCATTCAGTCCCTCCCATCACAACGCCGTCATCATCACCCGTCAGCACTTACTCTCCCCACCCACCCCGTTTACTTTTCCGCCACTACTCACATCCCTCACCCCCACTCACTCACCGTACAAACACCTCAACCCCAACCTCATTGCCCCACCCCGCCTCCAACCCCATCTCCCCCCACGCCCTCTCAATATCGATTTCTAAAACCGCCCCCTCCGCGCCAGCGCTTACGGTATGTAACGGCACCCCCTTTCCACCCATCATCACCATCACATCATCCGCAATCGACCGCTCGTGCAGCGTGGAGATGGATATCCCCAGCACGCCCAGCGCCTTGAGAGTCGTGTGGATGCGCAGGCGGCCGTTTTCCTCGATGCGCATCTCGGTCGCGACGACGGCGGCGGCGCCGGTCATTTTGCCCAAGAGGCCGAGTACGGCGACTTTTGTGCTTTCGTACTTGAGGCCGGAACTGCCTTTGAGGGTGAAGGCGCGTAGGGGGTAGGCGGAGAGGATCTCGTAGCCTTTGGCTTGGACTTCGAGGCTCACAACCGCGCTCTCGTCTTCTAATCTCAGAGGGTTGGAGATCTCGCTTGTGGCGTGAGAGCGCACGATATACTCCTGGTCGACTTCGACGCCGGGGAAGGAGTTGAGGTTTACAAATTCGGAGAGGGGGCGTCGGGATACGTTGAAGAGACCTAGAATGCCTGTGCCGCTGGATTTGCCGCCAGTGTAGGTGCCGACTTTGAGCAAGGTTTCTTCTTCGTATGCCGTGTATACACCTACAGTCTTCCCTATAACGCTTGGGCGGAGGATCACGGTTTTACCCTTGGTGGTACGAGCGGTCATTTGCTTGATAAGATCTAAATCGTGTTTCCCAGGTTCGTCTGTGAAATAAATTGGTCCGCCCGAGACGCAGCGGCCTGCGGCGTGGAAAGAGGAGTACGGGTGCGAGGTTTGGAACATGTCCCAGTCCGGCAGGATGTTGAGGTGGGACGTAAGGAGGGAATTGTGGGCGTTGGTGAAGATGTGCCAGGGGTGGCTAGAGGGGATTTCAGGGAAGAAATCGTCGCTGTTTCTGACCATGAGCGTCGGCTTGTTTGTGGGCAGCTGCGTATGGAAGATTATTTGGGGAGTCTGCGACATGCAGCTGATGGCTTTTATGCTGAAATAACGAAGGGAATTGATGGTCCATGCGTCTTGATAGGCGTTCATGAGATCCCGGCGATTCTCGGCGGAGGAGAGAAGGTCGAGGAAGAATTGCGCATCTGTTTTTACACTGTCGATGCCGCAGGAGAGGAGGAAGCGGTAGAAGTCGTCGTAGAAGCGGTGAACGTCGAGAGAGTCGATGACGGTCATTTCATCGCCTGTGATGCCTTTATGTTTGCGGACGACGCGGGTTTTGTAGGATTTGGCTAGGGTGCCGGTGGGAGAGATACCTCCCCAATAGCCCAGCTGAATTGTGTTTTAGCCCTCCAGTCTGCTTACTGATGGCTATTCGACTTACCATGGCATGCCAGACAGCGATATGCTGAATATCTGGATGATTATCTCGGATCTGGGTCACCGTATGCTTTAATCCTTGGGGAAAGCCTTCGATATTCGCATCAAACTCAGTCATGCCGCGTTTGAATTGGGACTCTCCGTGATAATCTAGAGATTGCCAGTTGTCATCGATGATTAGGTTTGTGATCTTGATGTTGTTGGCCTTCAGGATGTCTAATGCATCGAAGATCTTTTGCTCATTCAAGTTCTGTCCCAGCCCGTTCCAGGTGCAGTACGTCAAGCCATCATACCAATTTTCCATCCATTCTGCTCTTACGTCGTTCTCGATAGAAGCCTTCATTTCAGCTTCCAATTCGTCACTCATACGTATCCCGCCAACAAGCTTTCGGGCATGATACATGACAGCGGCATTCGCGGTCTCGAAAGTCTTGCCCACAGCTGCAAGCACTCTGGCTTTTCTAAGCTCTGGGTTGTCATTTCTTGCATGTATTATCACGTTCCCGTGGCCATCAGGTTTCAACACTGTCAAAACGTCGTCAATACCACTGACAGCTAGTAAAACCAAATGAAGACCATCCCAACGTAGGAAAGAGCAAAGAACGGCATCTTCAGTAGGAGCAAAATTCCCCTGTCCATGTCGAGGAGCAAGCCAAGGACTCCATATTCTAACTAAAGAAAACCATCGAGTGAAGCTGCGTGGTGTTCCCAGGCTAATATATGTAAGACCTGACGCTTCGTCTTCCGCTGCTTTCACCGGGCCGGTTATCGACCATAGCTGGGTACCTGGAGCTTCACTAGACACAGATTCAATGGAAATATCAGAGCTGTAATCCCTCAGGTAATCCCTCAACTCATTCGGAGGATTTTGCGGCTGGAAATATAGGATTCCGTCCGTGACATTCGACTGATCGTTCATCCATTTCCAGGTATCATCTGAGGAACAACGAAATTTCAGGGTGAACTGGACCGGATCTTCAATGCAGGCGGGCCTGGGCAGACTTATCGAAAAGTACCGGCGATACACCTTCGCCTGACTTTTTGAGTTGACAGCCAGCTAGCAACTGATGAGTATAGGCCTATAGCTGTTCATACTATATTAGACTTACGGGGCTGTCCGCGGCAACAGATACTTGCAGAGGTAGATCACGCCACTCTCGGTTTTGATGAGCATTGTGCCAGAGCACAACTTCCCAACCTTGCTCAGGAAAAGACTTGCTGGATTCAAGGAGGACCGTGAGATTAACCTACAGAAGATCAACTTCTCTTGATCTCTACATTCTTCACTGAAGCTGGATGACCCAAACGAACAGCATGTTGATGATGGGGGATGACGGTAGCTCGGCCCAAGGGAGGGTCACACAGTATATTGGCAAACAGCAACATTTGGCCAGGTCTGACGAACTTTAGCTGGAATGGCTTGCCATACAGATCAGTGGTGACCATGACGTAGAAAGACGCTGCAGAGAGAGTAGGGAAATCCAGATGTCGATTTAATCTGGAATTGCTGCAATGATTTACAGTACCTCGATGTCTAGAGTAATACCTGAACCGCACAATCTCAATTCACGTAGGTATGATCTTGCCCCTAGAACCACTGCCCACAACCTCAATATCTCAATAATAAGTGATTGTTGCACAACTATGCAAAGTCAACAGTATTGAAGAGGTTAACTATCTATTGAAGGCAAGTAAAGGCTATTGTTGCTGATTGGCTTAATTATTTAGTCGCTCTGCAGGGATTCGGTTGGAAACAACCATCAGAGTTTCTGGCAATAGTTCTTCTCACACCACATGCGATGGTTGTCTCTCCAACTGCTTATAGGCTTTCCCAAACCTCGCCGTTCATCTGTGCATCGTGTGTTCGACATGCGCGAATACGTGGATTGCGCTTGCAAGGTTCGATGACACAGAAAAGACCTATAACGCAAAATTGGCTTAAAAAGACGGCCGAGGCGAAAGAAGCATGGGACGCCCAGGCCAAAGAAATCGAGGCGGGACGGAAACAGAGCATGCTAAGTATTCTCGAAGAGAGGGGATACGTAAACTCTGTTGCAGGAAGCCGAGATGACCTTGACTCGTTGATGAGACAAAAGCGCATTGGCGCATATCTGGGGATTGATCCTACGGCCCCTTCTTTGCATGTTGGGCATCTGGTACCTCTAATGTCGCTTTTTTGGATGCATGTCAATGGTTTTCATACGGTTTCGCTGGTAAGCAACACGAAATCTATTGTTCTCCGATATCATCACTAAATTACTGCAGCTGGGCGGCGCAACTGCTAGAATTGGCGACCCTAGTGGGCGGACGGCATCGCGAGAGGCACAAGACTCGACAGTCCGAAAGGCTAACATGGCTAGCATGCACTATCAACTGAAGAGGCTCTGGGTGAACGTAGAGCAATACGCCAAAAAATACGGGTATCACTGGGAATGGGCATGGCACAGGGAACTGGCGAACAACAATGCCTGGCTGAATAAGCTAGAATTTGCAGAGATTCTACGATTACTCGGGTCAGGCGTCAGAATAGGAACAATGCTCGGAAGGGATACGTGAGTAAGTCCATGTTATGTCACTTGTGGCATCACAGGGGAACTACGCTAACCACGTGCAGTGTGAAGACAAGAATGGAGAACGGCGATGGCATGTCTTTTGCTGAATTTACTTACCCAATCCTACAATCATGGGATTGGTGGCACATGTATCACACGAAACGGGTTCAGGTCCAGATTGGTGGCTCAGATCAGTACGGAAATATTATCGCTGGTATGGACGCCATAAATTACATCAACAAACATCATTACGACCCTATACATAGGCAAGAGAAAGAGGAATTTTTGATGAAGCCAATGGGCTTTACGACACCTCTGTTGACTACCGCTTCGGGTGAGAAATTTGGTAAGAGTGCCGGTAACGCTATCTGGTTGGATAAAGACATGACGAGTGCGTTCGATTTGTATCAGGTACGTCCTCACCGCGTTGATGAGAAGTCCCTCACTCACGTTGACTAGTTCTTCATCCGCTCTGCCGATGCCGATGTTGGTCGATACCTGAAGCTATTCACTTTCATGCCAATATCTGACATAAAGTCTTTGATGGCGGAGCACGAGAAGCAGCCATCCAGGCGTATAGCACAAGTTAAATTGGCCAGTGAGGTCCTTGAGATTATCCACGGACCTATAATCAAAAGAGAAGTTGAGGCTCAGCATACACTGCTTTTCCGCCCCACTGCTATATCTAACCCGCTAGAGGCTAGAGATGCGCAAAGGACTGATGCCGAAGCGGAAGAGGGTAGCGATGTCTCCGCATCCAAGACTGCAAAGCCTGCGGATATGTCTTCGGCTCTGAATATACATGCAATGCATACAACCGCCGCCAATTCACCATCCCAGAACGCCATCTTGCCCAAGTCCCTTGTGTACAACCAACCCATTGCTCGAGTCCTCTTTTCCGCTGGTCTAGTCGCCTCGAAGAGTGAAGGACACCGCCTTTGCGCCAAACGAGGCGCCTATATAGGAAGTAGACCGTCTGCTTCGGGAACCATGTCTGATCATCTAGATTTCTCCCCCTGCATGAATTGGAACCCCCAAGAAACGGAGAAATACATTATAGGCGATGACCTGCTCATCCTTAGGGTGGGAAAGTGGAAAGTTAAGATTATCAAAATCATAAGCGATGAGGAGTTTGAGGAAAAGGGCTTGACGGCGCCTGGGTGGAAAGAGGAAGATAATCAACCTCTGGATAACAGCGTCCGATTCTTGAAGCCGTGGAACAAGAAGAGTTACGTTCAGAAAGCGCCGCTGCATCAGCATGGTGCTGATCCTTCGTCATAAGACCCTGCGCATCAAATCGAGAAGCTGCCGTGATCTCTCGCAACTCCAACGCCAAGGCTGCGATATTAATGCTACGCAAGTGTTGGTGAACAAGAGGTCATTGGTATCTTGGAAGGGCATGCATGGTTGTATGTATGTACATTAGTACTCGACTCTAATATGTACAACAGCGTTTATTGGTAGGTATCCCCTGCGCTTGACTAGATGGATCTTCTCAAGCGATAGAATATCTATTAGTTCCGACTTTGCGACTTTGCGAACAAGAAAAATATATCTGTGTCTGTGAATCGTGTAGATTGAATTTCCAAAAACCTAGCCATGTTAAAGGCTCGGTCTGACAAGTCAAAGCCTGAGGGCGCACTGCAGGAAAAGGGGCAATCACGACAGAACTTTCCTTTCGGCCATTACTGGCACCAGGAGAAAGCACTCCCCCTAGATAGACATGTCTTGCATCCAGACGTCCAGCGTGTTGAAAGTCCACAGTAGAACATCCTTCAATAATGCAACAAGTGTTGAGATCGCTGTGACGATGAGCAAAGGTGTACGGATTGTTCTTGAAGGTGTTCTAATGTAACGTAAATTGGTTTAAGATACTTTGCAGAGTACAAGAAGATAATTTGCTAGATGGATTGACTTGGATGCGAAGGAGCTGAGGTTGGTTTGAAAAATTCAAGGCTTTTAATTTGGTCTGCCACGAAGTCTGAAGCGGCACCCTCGGTCTTTCATGAAAGAATTAAGGTTGTCTGAAGCATGAAAGCAATATAAAAACGTGACTAAAGTGAGGATTTTTCGAAAGGAAGCGTGATGTGGTTGTTGAGGCTCTTCAGCAATTAGGTTTGGATTGGTCTGAGTTCAGATGTACTCGTACAGTAAGCTACTCGTACTGACCGCTTAGCGGATCAGTCGCGTACTACCCACTCCGTACCTCGCGTCACAGTCACGTCTTCCTTCCCAAGCTATCTATTTCCGCGAAATATCAGCGCCTCTTATACAAATCATGATCAGTTAGAAAGCTTCAGAAATTTGATACCTTCTAATGACAATGGCTGGCCTAGCCAAGATACCCAAGTCTGCATCAACACCCAATCCGCCCTCGCTGAGAAAGTCGACCTCGGGCTCGCAGTCCAGTAAAGACCAGAAATCCATTTTGGGCTTCTTCCAAAAGAAATCAGTTGAAGCTCCCAGATTAGGTTCTACCGCTCAATCCCAGACCAATGGCCCTCGTAAGGCGACTTTGCCAAAAGGGACAGCGAGAGGATCAAGCCAAAGCTTGACACCAGCCCCAAGTAGTGATGCATTGGAAGACCCAGATGACCAGGAAAACAGACAAGACACCTTAGCTAGTGCAGATAATGTTATTGGACTACCTTCGCCAATCACCCCTGCAGTTTCTGCGGTTGGTGCCGCTGCATTCGAAGGAGACGATGTCCCTTCAAGCTTCAATAGCCCATCTCGAAAGGCTAGTACTTTATCTGTTCCCTCCATACTCAAGCTGACAATTCCGGTTCTAGGCGAAGAAGGTGGTAAGTTATGCCGAGTCTGAAGCTGAAGACGACGAGGAAGAAGATGTCTTTAAACCTGTGAAACCAAACAAAACCCGAGGTAGAGCTCTGAAACGAAGGAAAACAAGCGAAGCCAGTGATGAAGAAGATTTTGGTCAAGACATAGAAGCCGCCGATGAGGTAGTAGACGAGGGTAACACTATCAAAGCCTATTTGGTTATCTGCATTGCTGACATTTATTGGTTAATTAGACGACTTCATTGTGCCCGACGATTCAGACGAGGATGTAGCTACAACAAGAAAGAGGAAGCGTTCATCAGCTTCTACGTCAAAACAACGCAAGACCTCCCCCATTGTTCCACTTGATACTGAGGTTGATCTGGACATGCCGGAAATGCCAACAGCGTCCACAGCCCAACAGTGGTCATTTGACCCTGACAACACGCAGCCTCTGCAGCCTCGCCAAGCAAATGCAGCTCCTAAGAAGCCCAATCCCGCGGCTAAGAAGTGGAAAGAGAAGGCTCACACCACAGAACCTGACCAGCGATACCCGTGGCTTGCACGAATCACGGACGCTGATCGAAATCCACCAGAACATCCGGACTATGATCCAAGGACAGTCTATATACCTCCTCTGGCTTGGGCAAAGTTTTCGCCGTTCGAGAAGCAATACTGGGAAATCAAACAGAAGTTCTGGGATACTATCGTGTTCTTTAAGAAAGGTAAGTTTTATGAGCTCTACGAGAATGATGCAACGATTGGCCATCAACTATTTGATCTCAAGCTTACCGACCGGGTCAACATGCGTATGGTTGGCGTCCCTGAGATGAGCCTGGATCACTGGGCAAATCAATTCGTCGCTAAGGGTTACAAGATTGCCCGTGTAGACCAAAAGGAGTCGGCTCTGGGAAAAGAGATGCGAGAACGCGATGGAGCAAAGGCCGCGAAAGGTGTCAAAGAGGAGAAGATCATTCGTCGAGAACTTGCCTGTGTATTAACAAGCGGGACTCTGGTTGATGGCGGTATGCTTCAAGATGACATGTCTACTTTCTGCGTGTCTATCAAAGAGTCCGAAGTAGAAGGACAGCCGGCTTTTGGCATATCCTTCGTGGATACGGCCACCGGTCAATTCTTCCTGACAGACTTCGTCGACGATGTTGAGATGACAAAGTTTGAGACCTTTATCGCGCAAACGAGACCACAAGAATTACTGCTTGAGAAATCTTGTGTATCCGTCCCAGCTATGAGAATACTCAAGAACAATACAGGACCAACCACTTTGTGGAACCACCTCAAGCCTGGCAAGGAATTCTGGACATCTGACACCACATGCCGCGAACTTGGTGCCAGTGGCTACTTCGTCGCAGATGGCCAAGTCAGCGCCGAAGCATGGCCTAAAGCCCTACGGGAATCCAGAGAGAAAGAATTGTTGATGTCTGCTTTTGGTGCTCTTGTACAATATCTCAGGACCTTGAAGATTGACCGTGAGCTCCTGACTCTTGGTAACTTCTCATGGTACGATCCAATTAGAAAGGCCAGCAGCCTTGTACTAGATGGAAAGACCTTGATCAACCTGGAAATTTTCGCAAACTCAGCCGATGGTGGGACAGACGGAACGCTCTTTACACTTCTCAATCGCTGTATAACGCCCTTCGGCAAGCGTTTGTTGAAGCAGTGGGTATGCCATCCCCTAATGGACGCTGCGAAAATTAATGGCCGCCTCGACGCTGTGGAGTCGCTGAATGCCGATACCACCGTCCGAGAACATTTCACATCCCAACTCGTCAAGCTACCTGATCTGGAGAGAATGATCTCACGTATACACGCAGGAAGTTGCAGAGCACAAGATTTTGCTAAGGTATTGGATGCCTTTGAGCAAATAGACTATACCATGAGCCTTGTGAAAAATGTAGGTTCCGGTGATGGCGTGATTGGGCAATTGATCTCCTCCATGCCAGACCTCAAAGGAACACTGGAGCACTGGAAAGCCGCCTTTGATCGCTCCAAAGCGAAAGACGATGGCCTCCTTATTCCAGAACGTGGTGTGGAGGAGGATTTCGACGCCAGCCAAGATCATATTGAACAAGTGCTAGCAGACCTGGACACTCTCTTGAACAGAACACGAAAAGACTTGGGATGTAGTACAATCGTGTATCGTGACAACGGCAAGGAGATATACCAGCTCGAGGTGCCCATTAAGGTCAAGGGCGTTCCGAAAAGCTGGGATCAAATGTCGGCAACCCAGAAGGTGAAGCGCTATTACAGTCCTGAGCTTCGATCACTTGTTCGGCAGCTACAGGAAGCCCGGGAGACCCACGCTCAGATTGTCAAAGAAGTGGCTGGAAGGTTCTTTGCACGCTTTGACGAGGATTATGCTATCTGGCTGGCAGCTGTACGAATCATCGCACAACTAGACTGCTTGATCTGTTTAGCCAAAGCCTCTTTAGCATTCGGCGAACCCAGTTGCAGACCAGAATTTGTGGACGACGAGAAAAGCGTTGTGGAATTCGAAGATCTAAGACACCCATGCATGCTCCCTAACGCCACAGATTTCATCCCCAACGACATACAGCTAGGCGGTGACACAGCATGCATCAATCTCCTGACTGGTGCTAATGCCGCGGGCAAATCGACTATCCTGAGAATGGTGAATACTCCATTCTCCCCAAACAGTATAATACAAGGCTAACCCTTCGCAGACCTGCATCGCGGTCATCCTCGCCCAAATCGGCTGCTACGTCCCCGCGCGCCATGCCCGCCTCACTCCAATCGACCGCATCATGTCCCGCCTCGGCGCCAACGACAATATCTTCGCCGCCCAATCCACCTTCTTCGTCGAGCTCGCCGAAACAAAGAAAATCCTTTCCGAAGCTACCCCCCGCTCCCTCGTCATCCTTGACGAGCTAGGCCGCGGAACAAGCTCCTACGACGGCGTAGCAGTTGCCCAGGCAGTCCTCCACCACATCGCCACCCACGTCGGCTGCATCGGCTTCTTCGCAACCCACTACCACTCCCTCGCCGCCGAGTTCTCCCACCACCCCGAAGTCCGCAACAAACGCATGCAGATCGACGTCGACGCCGCGCAGCGGCGCGTCACCTTCCTCTACAAGCTCGAAGACGGCGTCGCCGAGGGCTCGTTTGGCATGCACTGCGCGTCCATGTGCGGGATCCCGAGCAAAGTGGTTGAGAGGGCGGAGGTGGCGGCCCGCGAGTGGGAGCACACGAGTCGGTTGAAGGAGAGTTTGGAGAGTGCGCGGGGTGGGGGGTGGGTGGAGTTGGGGTGGCAGAGCGATGTTGCTTGGTTGTTGAGGGAAGGGGTTGGGGAGGTGGTGAGGGAGAGGGGGGTGGATGTGTTGAGGAGGGCTGTGGGGGGATTGTGAGGGTTTGTGTTGCTTTGCGAGGGGTTGAACTTGGCTTTTGAAAATCGTGAGCGAGCGAGCGAGTGAGCGCTTTAGTATGTATCGTCAGGCTTGTTTGTTACCTTCTTCTCTTTCGATCTTGGGGGTTGCGCTTTCCTTGACTTCAAAGGGTCTTACAAAGAGCTTTTTTAGATTGTGTCTTTCACATATAGCGAGCATATCTCTCATCTAGTATTTAGAACAGCAAGGCGCTTGAACGGGCAGGAACTTCAATTCAAAAAAAAAAAGAAGTGCCTACGTTATCCTAGGAGTTATTGAAGCTGTATAGCTCAGGCTGTGGTACTTCACCTTTCTGTGGCCCAGTGCTGATTGAGTGAGTCCGGAGAGACGGATGGTGAATTTTTAGTGTTGGATTGTTTAAAAAAGAGGATACTAAGGTGAATGGGATTGTGTGAACTGACTTGATGGTTTGGTTAATAGGCAATCACCAGATATTGCAAGAAGCCCGACTTGGATTGCAAAAGCTACCTACGACCAGCTAGACTTTCCATGCGTCAAAGCACTTCCCCTAAAGAACACGTGTCCACCGGAGCGTTTCCATCAAAGAACACCTGTTCCATATGCCAACCCCTTCCGTTACAAGCATGACACAGCGCCAACGACTATCCCTGACTAACAACAAGCAACGATTCACCAGACGAAGTAAAGCGACGCAGAACTACCGATAAAGAGACCATTTCCATCACTAAGAACGCTTCACAAGGGATCCTCGTAGAAGAGGCAGGATCGTTGTCTTAGTATGGTGAGGGAATGGTGATCGGTGTATTCTGGGGCTGTGGGAAACTTTTAGCTTTAGTGTGTTGTAGAAGATCCATATGAGAATTACCTTAGATCCATTTGGATGCATTGTACTTGTTGGTGTTAGAAGAGGTCGACTTTGGCGTGTAATTATCGACAATCTCCTCATCCATGACGAACATGCCATCCTGGTGGGCTAAAGGTTCGTCATACCCATGAGCCGAAAATTCGCCTGCGTCGTGAGCCAAGACTTCAAGCGCGCCAGCCTTTGGCGTGTATTTGTCAAATTGGCCATCGTCCTTGGGGCCCTTGTCCGGGAACATGCAGTCCTGGTGGGCCAACGATTCGTCATCTCCATGAGCCGAATCTTCGCCAGCGCCGTGAGCCAAAACCTCAAGCGCGCGTTCGGCAATGAATCTAGCTCCCATGATTTTCTTCAACTCTTTGACACCAGGTTGTTCATCTTCCTGTTCGTCTTCCTGTTCGTCTCCGGACTCATCATCACTGCCTAGGGTAAACTTCTGAAGGGTCTTTGAAGCGGCGATCGTGGCGGCCATACGTTGCTTTTCGGCTGCTTCATTCACTTTGCCGTTGACCATGTCGGCGCCCTTTCCGTTTGCTTTCTTGACACGTTTAGGCGCCGACGGAGTTTCGCCCATGGGCTTTCGACTACGCTTCTTCGGCGTAGACGTCGGGGTAGTAAAAGCAGCTTGACCCTCTCCAACATCCTCCGTCTTCACCTTAACCTTAGGCGCACGCTTCTTAGGCATAGCCTGAGTCGGCGTGGCATCCTCGTCATCTTCATCGAACGCCTTTGGTTTGCTAGCGCCTTTCTTTGGGGTTGAAGGCGGGGATGCGATCTCATCAGCATTACCATCGCCAGTGGGGGTTGCCGCAACGTCATTGTTAGCTCCTCCCTCGACAGTCTCGTCCTCTTTGGACTTCGGCTCAACTTCGGCCATGGTCTTCTTGGGAGTGCCAGAAGCCGCAGCAGGACTAGCGTTTGCAATAACCATGAGCTTCCTCTTGATAACGCTGAATACTGCGCAGGCGGAAGCGGCAGTCTTGAAACCTCCCAACTCAGCCAGCTTTACGTAGTCGACCTAGAGACGGTTATAAGCTTGAGTTCATTGTCAAGCGCATGGGTGGCTGAGGTCCGAAATCGCTAGTTCCGGACTTGAGGGGAAAAGATGAGACGGCATAAGTGATGTAAGCACAAGAAGTAAGATATAGATGATATATTTGTTTGTAACTTAATTAATGCAAAGACGGAAGTGATCTAAGCTCACCTTAGGACTGTCTTTTAAGCATTGCCAGACCAGGGCGAGCAACGCCGTGTCTCGGGTAGTAAGAACCATCTTGTGGTTAAGGGTGGATTGAACGGGCATCTTGAGGGCGCAATAGGAACAAGCTGTGATTCGAGATGTTGGTAATTGTTGCCGAAGAAAGGGTGGGTGTAGGACGTAGATGTAGATGTGATCGTTGCTGAGCTGCCCTAGACCCTAGGTGTGTTCATAAGACTAGCGTGGATTGTTGAGCCTTCGGGTCTAAGTTGGCAGAATTCCGAAAACCAAGCCAAGATGTGTGACGATACTTGGCCCTCTTGGTTTATCCTATGAGCTGTTTCTAAACATCAAGACACGAAGGCCTAGGACGGAAAATAGCCTGCACCAGTATTTACTGACTTTGTTGTTGACGATGGTCTCGGAGTACCAAATTTTGGTTGACCGATGATACTAGACGAGGGATTCGATCTCAACAACGCCAAAGGTTCAGTCAATTCTGTAAGCCTTGATACTATCATATAGCAGCAAGTTATTTTGCTCACCTATGTGACAAGACCTTGGTAGGAGCTTTTGACTTTGGGCTGACCACGTTAGGTTAGATATACTCCGAGATGCTGTAACTCAGATCGAATGCCGCGTGCTCAAGCCATTGGGATCCTCTCCAAGGCCTTCTGCCACACGGAGGCTTCACGACTCTTTCCACGGTCATTGCCCACATAGAAATGCTTTGGCGGTTTGTTCATCCACCAAGGTCTTTTCATCTCGGCTTGGGACGAGCTTTGTACTCTAGTAAGATTTGCAATACCAAGGCTAGCTTTCGTTCTCTGCAATTCCCTGAGAGGTATCCTAGAAACACGCGGACGACCATAAGAACGCATCGTTGTCATATCGATCTCTGTGGTGGGAGACATACTCTCCGCCCACCTAAGCAACTGTTCTCTCGAGCGGCGAGCAAAAATCGGTAATCGAATGTGAACATAACTCACAAAGGGAGCTGTGGAGTACATGACATACAACATTGGAATCGCTCCACAGGCAATAGCTATCTCAAGTATTAGCTGGGACAAAATTTGGGAAAACTACGTTCAGTCACCTGCAGGGATAACCCAAATTGGCTGGTCAGGGGCCTTGTAGAGCACTGGAGCAACAAGGAGACAAGAGAAGGAAAAGAGAAAGATTGTGGTGAGCTTCAAACAGCCAACGAAGACTGTTCGTCCAGTGCCAGCATGGTAGACAAGAAGCCGCTCTGGATATGCTAGTGTACTCTTTCAGTAAGACGTCGTTTAGGATGCTTGCATGAAAAGCTCCTACCTGATTTGGTGGAAGCTGGGACAGTGGATGCATACACACGACCAACCGGTCGCATTCTAGCTACCTGACATACCGTACTCACACGCCTGATTGCAGATGATTGGCGTCCTAGTCGCCAAGAACAGATTTGCATGAGCATTTATGGTCTGGGCTTGTCCTTGAGCGAAGAGTAGTTGTGTAGATATCTATATGGGAGAGGTAGCCAAGCTGAGGAGCAGGTGGACTTAAGGTTGGTCGGCAATCGGCTATAAAAATTGACCGATATCCTAGATCGACAGCAGGGATAGGCAGGGATAGTCCGTGCCGAAACTCTGGAAGTCAGGGAGGACAACCTCTCCTTTCTTGCATGCTGCTGGACCTCACTCGTGCAGGACCAGTCTCGCCATACGGTACACTCCCATGATTTGTTGTATCGTCAGTCTTTTCAGCCGATAGCCTACGGAGACAACCCTGGGTTTTGGCAATGGCCAGATTACCTTCTTTTATTCATATTTTACTGTTCTTGCTATTTACCTATTTCACCCGGGCCTACACAACCCTTTCAGACGAAACTCTGAAAGTACTCCCCGATGCTGGTAATGATTTTGACATAAAAGACGGGAAGCTACTTGCTCCAATCCTGCGCCCTCGTGTCCCCGGTTCCCCCGGTTCTACTTATGTACTCAAACACTTCGTCGATTTCTTCAAGACCAGTCTCCCCAAATGGAATATAGCCTTCCAGAACTCCACTTCGAAAACACCTGCAACTGGTGACAAAGATATCCCTTTCGTCAATCTGATTGTCTCTCGCGATCCTCCGTGGACTACTCCTGGAGAAGTGGGTCGACTGACACTCGTAGCCCATTACGACAGCAAACTCAACCCTGCGGGCTTCATTGGAGCAACCGACAGCGCTGCCCCCTGTGCTATGCTCATGCACGCAGCGCGCAGTGTAGACTCTGCTTTGACGAAGAAGTGGGAGCACATGCAAGCAGAAGGCGTAGGCAACGGAGGGTTTCTGGGGATCGAAGAGCAAAAAGGCATTCAGATAATCTTCATGGACGGAGAGGAGGCTTTCGTAAATTGGGACAATAACGACTCTATTTACGGGGCCAAGGCTTTGGCCATAGAGCTGGAGGCTACACCCCACCCCGCCCTGTCAACCTACCACAACGCTCTCTCATCTATCTCCTTGTTTTTATTACTGGACTTGCTTGGGGAAAAGAATCCAAACGTTCCATCTTGGTTCAAAACGACCCATTGGGCCTATCGTAATATGGCTACCCTCGAGAACCGACTACGCTCGCAATCGCTTTTCTTCTCCTCTACAGAGCATCCCAGGAATACCGGTGATCACCAGAGGAGCAAAAGAGCAGATTCGCCGTTCCTTCCGGAAGCCGAAAAGGCTGAGAATAATCAATGGTCAGGGGTTAAAATGGAAGATGACCACTTACCATTCATGGAGAGAGGGGTGGAAATTCTACATGTTATACCTTATCCTTACCCAAGAGCATGGCACAACCTAGACGATGATGGAGAACACCTGGATCTGGATACAGTCAAAGACTGGGCTACCTTGACGACTGCATTCGTTGGAGAATGGATGGATCTGGAGGGTTTCTTCGAAGCCAAAACCACAGAAGCCCCTCCTAGGAGGGGTATCGATAAGAACATGGGCCAAATTGTCACTAGTAAGACAGAGCTGTGAGTGCGTTTGTAGCCGCTCCGATTGTGTTCAAGGGTAATGCTCATCTATTCCAAAGATCATGATGTCTATTCTCATGCACCGACCCCTAGAGATGCAGACAGAGGTAAAGCCACACCAAGTCATCGGACGTCCCGCCGAGTTTCGGACTACTCATGATGAGATTCAAGACTCTGTGATTATCAAGAGTCCGAAGTATTGACAATTACCATGGCCCGATTTCCATTGATTGCAGTGATTGTACGACGGATCATTCGCCCTCGACTCCGGAAGAAGTACTCGAGTACGCAAATGGACCTTACAGCTCGGCAGCCCCAACGGCAAGCCTCACACGTAGGTCACCTTTACTGACTACTAGTTTGTTTGAGCGGCTAGCAACCGTTATCCTGTTTCAGTACATACTCGGCGGGCTATCTACTAGTACGTTCGTATGGTACACATCCTCTTGAACTATGGCTCTGTTTCCCCTCGGCTGGGTTGGATGAAGGCTCTCAAATCATGGCATGTGTTCGGAGCTGGCAGGGACTTGGTAGTATTGTCTCTGAAAGAACATGGGATCGTCTTTCGAGATATAGGAATTGGCATTTGTTCCTCCGATCGCTGGGGGAGGATCTTGAATGAGATTTGAAGGATCAAGGGCTTCCTGTTGTAATCATGTCTTGTGCAGAGTAATCACTTCAAGGAAGTAGTGATAGAGATAGCTTCGACCACCTATCCAAATCATCATAGCCTCTAAAAGGGCAGCCCCAACCTCATACCTCGTAAATGCTGAACTTGACCGAAGCAACCAAGCCCAATTTTCACCATGTCCATTTCAACGCCGTGGAGTACGCCTTAAGGCACTCGTCCTAAGGTACCTACCTCATACTTATCCAAAGAAATGTCTAAGCCGAGGATCTGCCGCAGCGGCAACTGCGTCATCTGTACCCCACATCCCCAAACATTCAACAGATGCCGATTTTTTGAACGCGATTGCCATTGTTGTTCCTCCGCTGTTGAATGAGCATTAGGCGTAGAGTAAGCTACCCACGTTCCCGGTGGGGCTCGAATATGTCATTGATGATCTGATCGTTCCTTCTGTCCTGCTCTGCATAATGCGAGTAATCTCATCTCTCTCTTCCTACCGAGCAGTGTTCAAATCCCACTTCCAACCTAGCACTCTAGCAAGATTTATATCGAGGACATACGCAATGCCGAGCCACAGTGTACCTAAAGTATGTCACATGTGCCTCCCAAAAGCTTGTCGGATTTCCCAAAGCCATTGGGTATCCGATTGTATGGACGGCGCCGTGTACTGACCTGCACTACTAGCTTAATGACCCATCGCTCTTCAAGGAAGACTTGTGCTACGTCAATGGAGAGTGGGTCAAAGCCAAATCCGGAAAGACGTTTGAAGTCATAGGTATGATTCTGAGAGCTCTACGCAAGACTGGAGTTTGCTGAGAGCGAATCGCACAGATCCGTCAAGCAGCAAGCTTATAGGGACGTGCCCCGAGTGCTCCAAAGAAGATGCAGAAAACGCTATCAACATTGCCGCTGCGGCATTCCCCTCCTTCCGCAAGACAACCGCTAGAGAAAGGTCGCGCATGCTTCGCAAATGGTACCAATTGATGATGGACAACCAAGAAGATCTGGCAAGACTCATCACTTGGGAGAATGGCAAACCCTTGGCGGATGCAAAGGGCGAGGTTGCATACGCCGCAGGCTTCTTCGAGTGGTTCAGTGAAGAGGCTCCAAGAGCCGATGGAGATACCATGAATGCTTCCATTGCCGGCAACAGAGTCTTCACGATCAAAGAACCGGTTGGCGTCTGTGGACTCATTACTCCGTGAGTGTTATATCACCGCGGTCGATGATCCAGACTGACTGTTGGATGCAGATGGAACTTCCCTGCAGCCATGATCACTCGAAAAATCGGCCCTGCGCTTGCAGCTGGATGTACAGTCGTCGCCAAATCCCCAGGGGAAACCCCTTTCACATCTCTCGCCATTGCTGAGCTGGCTCACCGTGCTGGGATCCCAAAGGGTGTAGTCAACATCATCAGTGCGCTAAAGAACACGGCAGAGATAGGTGAAGCTATAACCTCAAGTGCGACCGTTCGCAAAGTGTCTTTCACCGGATCGACAGGCGTCGGAAAGTTATTGATGAAACAGTCTGCAAATACCCTCAAGAAGCTCTCGTTCGAGCTTGGTGGCAATGCTCCATTCATCGTCTTCGACGACGCAGATCTAGAGAATGCCGTCGCCGGAGCCATCGCCAGCAAGTTCCGAAGCTCAGGACAGACTTGCGTCTGCGCAAACCGTCTCTACATCCAGGAGGGCATCTACGACAAATTTGCATCGTTGTTTGCAGAGAAAGTCAAAAGATTCAAGGTTGGCGGTGGTTACGAGGAAGGAGTCACACATGGGCCATTGATCCATGACCGTGCAATCACCAAGATTGAAGCCCATGTCAAAGATGCAGAGAAGAAAGGAGGGAAAATTATCGTAGGAGGAAACAAGCGACCAGACTTGGGACCGAATTTCTTCGAGCCCACGGTAATCACTGGCATGAAGATGGATATGCAGCTGGCATCAGAGGAAACCTTTGGCCCTGTAGCCGGCCTCTTTACCTTCTCAACCGAGAAGGAGGTCGTTGATATGGCAAATACGGCCGACGTAGGTTTGGCCGGCTACTTCTACAGTAAGGACGTGCAACGGATTTACCGGGTCGCTGAAGCTCTTGAAGTTGGAATGGTTGGAGTCAACACTGGCTTGATCAGTGACCCTGCAGCACCGTGAGTTCGCTGTTTCTGTTCCTAAATCTAAATATTGCTAACCCCTCTCTAGATTCGGTGGCGTAAAGTTGAGCGGGTTCGGGCGAGAAGGCAGCAAGTATGGCATGTCTGAGTACCAAATAACCAAGATGGTCACCCTCGGAGGGATGGGTCAGCCGCTTCAAGGCTCTTAAAGCAATCATTACAACATCACTTGTACAAATTTCCCCAGCTAAAAGGCGAACATCAGGCTGCTGTGCTCACTTGCTGGGCTTGTATTTCAATCACATATAAGCAATGTGTCCAACGATAGCAACCGTCCATATCCATTCACTGGATTAGAGTCCTCTTGAGTATCAGTTCAATCGCGTGGTTGCAGTGGAGGTTCAAGAAGCTGCAAGTTCAAGGATAGAGAATCTCGAATAAATGCCTTGCATGACCAGAGTGGACGTTTGACACGTGACCATATCTCAAAGTAGAACTAGCTAGCGCGAATGCAGGGGCAATTACCTTAAGGCCCCTGCCGAATTAGCAGTCCGGAATTACGCATGGCAATCAATTGACCTTGTTCCTAAAACTCCAAAGGCCTAGAACTCTCGGCGGTATCTAATTGTATTTCTCTATCAGTGGAAACACTCAAAGGACCTCCAATGTATACTACGACTTCATGCCTGAATTTACAAAGATGCCATGTCTAGCGCCCAGACGCCAAGCTCCTCAACCTCAAGACCTTCGGCCTCCTCCAACACAACTTCTGAGATCCAGTCAGGCATCGATGGTAACAGCTTCGGGACACAAACTGCCCATCAAGGCCACACCCATCCACAAAGCCTGAATGATAGGGCTTCCTCCGCTGTTAATGTAGGGGTTGAAGAGGTGGACCCAATTCATGAGGTTCAGGGACAGCGCAGACAAAGACCCAAGAACTCAGGTGGTTTTCTACTGCCGTCTGCATCTAAACGCAATATACACCCTGCGGCATCAAGGCATTCCGCATACGAGACCACAGGAAGCTCAAAGGGAAAGCGGAAGGCTGAAGATGAGGACCTCTCTATTCCGAAAAGTAGGATAGCGGATCGACGTCACCGCTTCAAGACATCTCTAGGAAGCTCGCCGCTTTCTACGGAAATCTACAATGTTACTCCTACGAGGGGTTCTGGTGATACTGCCCGGACCGACCCAGATGAGATTTCACCACTACCATCAAGAACGTCGAGAACAAGTGGCAGTTTCCGCTCTACTGTTAGCGGCGATACCGAATGGGAGTCGAGGAAGCAGAATCAAGGCCAGCATTTGGACAGAGATACAAGGAATGCCCTAGGGCACGACACAGACCCAGTACAGATCGTCAATCTTGCTTTGAACCTCAGTGAAAATCGCAGAAGAAATTTCAGCGGAGGTCGCCTCTCCCCAATCTATCCTGCTGGAAGCAGGCGCGTTGTATCCTCAAACCAACCTAGTGCAGGTCTATCTGGTAGTTATCCTATAATATCAACCGGTGGGAGTCTACGGCAGCATTTGCAAGATCAGAGACGCATCTCTAGGAACATTTCCCCGCGGGCAAGCAGGCTACAGCGTCAAGCTGCCGAGACTCAACTTGTACCGCCCTATGGCACCCCGCAGCCTACCGTCGCACCCACTTTTGATGTTGGGCTTGCTGGTAATACGATCTTTAATCCCACGGAAGCAACTTTGACGAGGACCGAGAGGGCAAAGTTGGCATTAGAGCTATCATACGAGTACAGAAGGCTGTTGCAGTATCTCCCAAAGCTACCCGTGCGGCCAAGAAGCAGGTCTACTACAAGCAAAACAGCAGCAAAGGCAAACTCTCACACGCTTGATATCCTTGGACGAGCGTACAATCCCTTGCAATATATTCGCAATCGAAGAGTGCGAGCACGCGAAAAGATAACACTCGATGCTGAGGCAGATGGTTGGAAGAATGTTGACAGAGTCAGAAAATGGGTGGATACTGTAGCCAGTGAGCGAGAAGCTGGTATATCCAGAGTCGATGATCATTATCCGTTACCGCCTTATGATGTGGCCCTCCCAGATCAGGCCTTACTGGATCCATCATTAGCACTGGGTGGGTCACATTCAACCGGGCAATCAGGTAACAAGTCCCGAAAACTACCAGGAAATTGGACAATCACTCCTTGGGATCTACTTGCCGACGCATGTTGGCTAGGCCGGGATGACAACATCAGGCGTGTTGAAGATTCTAGTGGCAACAAAATTTTTACAAGTACGGATATACTCAGCCAGGCGCTACCAAGGGCAAGTCGAGACAGTGAACGAGCTCCGAAACAGTCTTTAGAAACGATCCACAAACATATGTCAGCAGACAGCCTTCTGCCAGCGATGACAGTCACACAAGACAGCCCTAGAGAACGAGGTCGTCCCCGCAAAGAATTGTCTCTTCTACATTCGCCCATGCATAGCCACAACAGTTCTTTAGATCGAAAAGGCAGATGGCCTAGGAACCTCATCCAATCTCGAAGCTCTTCCAGCTCAGGTCATTCTCCTACCGACAAGGTCATTGGGCATGGGCGAGTCCATCGCGACCATGATGGGTTTGACAGCGCAGCGCTTAAGAAACAAATGAACGACATACTCAAAAGAGAAGCTGATGATGCATTGATGAATAAGAGAGACACTGCAGATCGAGCTTGTGTGAAGCCGTTGAATCAGGCCCAAGCTAATGGTAAGATATCTCAGGGAGAAAGCCAATGGACAGGGTTGCAAGGTACGAGAACAGAAAAACTGGCTTCAGATTCGATTCCAGCTTCGGCAAGGGTGAGTTTAGATGAGAGAAAGGATCGCCAGCCTCGCACATCTTTTGATAGTGTGCGAAACTCTTCAAATGTCCATGGATCGTCACCTAAGATTGCCATCAACCTAGCCCTCGCAGGTGACCAACCTTCATCGCCCAAGAAAACATTGCCCTCTCGGCTGGGGTCGTTTCGGCCTAGTCGCAGTAAAGAACGGCAAGCAATCAGTCAGCAAGATTTTGCCTCTGAGTCGGAGTCACCATCCAAAACGTCACGGAAGGAGACCAATAGACTCAAATCCGAGGACAGTCTTCAGTCAGGAAATATTTTGATCGCTAACGATGGCTTACTTTCGCCGGATTCAGCTGATGTTGTTGGTAAACGCCAGCGACACAGCGACAGCAGTTCCATCAAGAACATAAAAGTAACAAGGGAGTTTGATTCAAAGCTTCGAGGATTCTTGAAGGGTGGCAGAATAGCAGAGCTGATGGGAAACGAGGTGTCACGTGTTGGAGATCTCTTTTGGAGAAGAGATCGGGATAACACAGCGTCTCCAGTCTCACCGACAGTATCCAGTTTCGCGATGGAGGATTCAGAATACGATGATGACGATACGAGTGGGTTAGATAGCCCACCGAGCGCCCCGCTTTCTCGTACTACGACCAACAACGAGGATATTGCAATGCTATCACGGAAACCGACCAACGTTGACCCACCCAAGTATCATATGGATAACCTTCCAAGCTTTCGCTCTCCTTTCGGTCGAGGTGACCACTTTGCAGAATCCACAAAGTCTCCACCCGAGCAAGATCATATTACTCGTCAGCAGTTGGAACAACGACAACGAGGGCGTTCGCAAAGATTCGATCGTCTAGCACCACCAAGAATAGATATGAGAAACTTATCGCCATCGGCGTCTCCACCGATGACTCGATCCCGGACACGAGATACCAATGTCTCGTATGATGATTCTCGTCAAAGTAGTACCAGTCGTTCAGACTACCGTGCGCAAAATGCGAACAGAAAACTCAACGAAGTTCTGGGATCTCCAGGCACTATAGGGCGCCGCGGCCCTCCACCTTCTGGCTTATCACGTCTAGAAAGTCGTCAGCACCGCCCAACAGACCGCCCTAATCTAGATAAGGGGCGGCAATGGAGTATATGCGATCGCGGGGTTTCTAGTGTGCGCGGAACAGTCACGAAGCGTGACATAGCGCAAGTGAGAGCGCTGCTGCTCTCTTCTGGTGTCAAGGCCAACGAGATAGTCCGTCGGGCGAATGCGGTAGGCGGGGCACCAGTACCGCTCTTAAAAAGCCTCGAGGAGATATCAAGCGGACCTATCCCCTCCGTGCCTCGATCGCAAGAACACCGCCTTGCTGCTCGCATACTCGTTAACAACATCGAGCTCACCAATCAGAGGCTGCGAGACATGGCAGGGCACTTCTCCAACACCACAGTCGAGCATCTGCACCGTCAAATCAAGGGCATTGACGAGAGAGTAACGTACAGCCTCACGCCAATGGTCCGCGCTACTGCAGACGACGCCGATTCTTTCAGCGCGCAGCTTACGACTACGCACACTTTGGCTGTTCAACAGCTCAATGACGCTGTGGATGCCATACTTAGAACACGTCGCCGCAGGCTCAGGTGGCTTAGGCGAGGGGGTTATCTGTTGCTCGAGTGGACTCTGCTGGGTATCATGTGGTGGGTATGGTTTGTCGTGGTACTCATACGGCTTGCAAGAGGGATCTTAAGAGGTGCCGTCTCAGGGGTCAGATGGTTCTTCTGGCTGTAAATATATACTTTCTCTTTTCTATTCGATTGTGAGCGTTTTAGCGAGCATGGAGTTTTGATGCTGGTGGTATTAAGTTCAGGAGTATTTCAATATATTCAGATCGCTATGTACCGCCATCAGAGACGAGAGTTCTAGTCGGTGATTTTAGAGCATGTAGAGTGCTTGAAGCATCTGAAGACGAAGGGCAAACCCCGGTGGACCAGGCCCCTATTCAAGCCCTTGTTCCCCGTCAAAAGCTCAAATACCTGCATTCGTCTGTTTTTTCTGCAGTGCACCACGTACTAATTTCATAGCCAAATAACGGAGAGGTCAGCACCAGGGCTATGTTGAGGCTCTCGGGGTTTCCAAGACGAGTTCAGAACAGTCTTAGGAGTCTCGGTGGTCACGAGAGCCTTGAGACCTCATAACTTTGCAGACATGCCATGAATGTTTTTTTTCTGACGGGAAAGCTTTCGTGTAAGGCAAATAAGGTCTAGTATCATGTAACTCATGTTTACAGTATTACTAAGTATTCATCAACGCTTGCGTTGAATTTATGATATGTTCTTGAGTTTGTAATACAAGTGACTTGCGTACTGCATCTTTTATGACGTTTCATCAATATTGTATTTATGTAACATATCTTACATACTTTCTTTGTCATTATGTCATCAAAACACGGTTCTGAATTGGTTCTATGTATGGGAGCAGTACGGTTACGGTACTGAGAAACCATGAACTTCCAATTAATGAAATTATGAAGCTCATAAGCCAAGCTTGGGGCAATCCATTTTGTAGCTGCCACTTTCACTCATTCTACTGAACGCAAATTCTATACTCTATCTGCAACAACAACAAATGTCTTTTCAACACATGGATAACCAGGGAGATAAACGACTTGGCCTGGTTGTTCTCTATGAAGGAGAACTCCCAGATGTTGAGTGTGCCTACTGATATCTACGTCATCCCGAACAGACACCTGCTAACAAGACTGAATCTAGTGTTGTTGCCGTTCATGGTCTCGGAGCAGATCCTGCCTGGGCATGGGTAAGGAAAGTTGAGGTGGAAGGGACTAATCAATACAAGAAGGTGAATTGGCTCGCAGACAAGGATCTACTGTCAGCAAAGATGCCGCATGCTCGCATTATGGCCTTCAACTACGAGTCACAATGGCACAAAAATGCACCAAAACAAAGACATGATCTTTGTGCCGAACAGCTCCTCACTGCATTAGATAATAAACGGAAAGAGGTAAAAAGTTGAAATTTGGGGTTTCCATCAACACTGACTTCTAAAAATGATAGGAGAAGGAGACCAGATATAGGCCTCTCATATTTATTGGACATAGCTTTGGCGGAATAGTCATTGAGCAGGTGAATTGATTTTCCTCTATTGAAGGAGCGTTTCATTGATTTTCTGCGACAGGCTCTTGTGAGTGCCAATTCCCGTGGGGATACATTTCAAGATCTTGCAACATCTACCGTTGGGATTGTCTTTCTTGGGACCCCTCACCGTGGTACAGACGCTTCAAAATGGGGAGAATGGATTGCATATACTGGAAAGACGCTTGGATTAGGAATGAGTGATGCTATCTTGAAGGATTTACGTGAAGATTCTGAGACCTTAAACTTACTACTTCATAACTTCACCCTATGGCTGTTTCGGATGTCAGTTTCAACAGTATGCTTTTTTGAGACGCATAAGACAGATTACGGGCAGAAGTTGGGTGGCAGATGGGAAACGATGGTATGTAGTATTGAACATTGAGCTTTCAGTAGATGCTAACATATTGAGTAACAAGGTAGTAGAAGAGAAGAGTGCTTGCATAGATGGTCACCGAAAAATTGCCTTACCAACAGACCATTTCAAAATCAACAAATATGACGGGCCTGAGGATTATTCGTTCAGAACTGTTTATCCTATCATCAAGGAGATGACTAGACATGCTATAAAGAAGGTACGGGAGCGTCTAAAGCGTAGGTGTAATCAGGCTACAGATCTATTCATACTGCGCTAATGTAATTGTGAATAGCTCAAACAATCATTCACAACAATTCGAGTAAGGAGATGACATGATAGATTTTCGCTCACCTTTGCTGACTTGAGACAAACAGTAATACCACAAGAAAATCTCAGCTGCCTTCAATCTTTGTTCCTGACAAACCCTCTCGATGATCTGGCAGCGATTCGAAGGTCTAAAGGGAAGCGAGTCGAAGGCACTTGCGAATGGCTTCTCGTTCACGAAGAATATACTGCCTGGCTAGTTGAAGACAGTCCTCGAGTACTTCAACTAGTAGGTGCTCCGGGTATTGGGAAGACAATGATATCAACCTACTTGGTAGAAGAACTTGAGAAGAGAGCGCAATTTACTTCTGGTATGATATTTGCATACTACTTCTGCGACAACAAAGACGACAAGCGCAACACTGCCATTGCTATCATCCGAGGGCTTCTCTTGCAGCTCTTGAGGCAAAGACCCCTACTATTCAAGCATATCCAGGAAGATTATGATCAGATGGGACACATAGTTTTCGATAATTTTGATGCTCTTTGGCGGATTCTGCTCAAACTATTGACAGATTCAAACGCAGTCCAGATCTATTTCCTTATCGATGCTCTGGATGAATGTGACAAGTCATCAAGAGGGTTTCGGCAGGCCTTTCTTGCGAGCCTGGCAGATTTGTTTTCTGTTCAGCACGGAAGTGAAAGCATTCATGTCAAGTTGCTCATTACATGCAGGCCAGAGTCAGACATCTTAGATGAATTAAATCATCTGAGGGGGTTGGTGCGTATTGATTCAGGTAAGATCAATGCTGATCTTTTCGAATACATTCGAACAAAAGTCGATGAGCTCTCCACGAGAAAGAGTTATCCTTCGATATTAAAGTTTGACATTCAGAATGCTCTTTCTGAGAAAGCTGGAGGGACGTTCCTATGGGTTTCACTCGTTCTAGAAGATATTTCTAAGGCTGCAGTTTTGTCTCAGGTAAGGAAAAGATTACAGTCACTACCTTCAAGTCTTAGCGAAGTTTATAATCAAATTTTGGACAAAATTCAGAAAGAGGATGTGGAAAATGCGAGATTCATTCTACAGTGGGTGGTTACTGCTCGACGGCCTCTAACGATTGATGAACTGGCAATGGCACGCGCTCTAGGCCCAGAAGGATGGGACGAGTACACCATTCCAACAGCAGATACACTGAATGAACTGAAGGATGGCTTCAAATTCTGTGAGCCTCTTGTTTACTTAGACGACGTCACCCAAACAATCAATCTGGTTCATCAATCTGCCAAGGATTATCTTCTAGAGGAGAATCTTCAAGGAAATAGCCACCTATCAATGTATAGAATCATCCCAGATAAGGCAAATTCTCTTATATTTCAGATATGCTGGAGATATCTGGGCATGGAGGAATTTAGCCAAGACCCAATGATTATCGGGGACGCGGCGGATGGGCGCACATGGGGACTAAGGCAAGAGCAATTACAGACTCACTGCTTCCTTCGATATGCGATTGGAGAATGGTGTGAGCATGCACTGGCTGCGAGTCCTGCTGTGATAATCGACTTTACATGGGAAAGTAAGATGTTAAACAGAATTCCAGTATTGCGTGACCGGTGGCTTCAAAGCGCAGCCGGGAAGGGAGACGATGCAGTGGTGGAGAGGCTGCTAATGGCAGAAGCCGACGTCAATGCTCCTGCTATTTATAGCAATAGTCGAACAGCCTTGCAGGCGGCCGCCGAAAGAGGCCATCTTGAGGTGGTAAACAGGCTGCTGACGGCAAATGCCGACGTCAACGCTGCTGCTGCTGATTATTATGGTCGAACGGCCTTGCAGGCGGCCGCCGAAAGAGGACATCTTAAGGTGGTAAACAGGCTGCTGACGGCAAACGCCGAAGTCAACGCTGCAAACGAGCAAGGTTTTACGGTCTTGCAGGCGACCGCCGCAAGCGGGCATCTTGAGGTGGTAAATAGGCTGCTGACGGCAAACGTCGACGTCAACGCTGCTGCTGCTGCTTATGAAAATGTTCAAACGGCCTTGCAGATGGCTGTTGAAAATCCGGCTGTGATGAGAATTCTACAAGCGGCTGCAGAGTCTCAAGAACGTTATATATCTTCCTAACCCTCGTCAAAATGTTTAATCACTTTCTATATTGCCTCATGAATTTCTTTTAGTTTTTCAGAAAGATCTGTCAATGATGATAACATATAGTTTCTTCGCGTTTAATTTTCTTTTCAAATCCTGTTTATAAAGAATGGTCGATCTTGTGCCTGCCTTTCGTAGACAGCCACGTACTATAGAGTCGTCTGATCGTCAATAATTAGCATCAAAATTTGCAGCGGTTTCATCTGATCATGCTCCTGAAATAAAAGGTATAGCTGCATTAATCAGTGGCCTCAAACAGCGAAGATTCAAGGCGTCCACTCCTCTTCTGTTTTCCTACAATCTCTGTATGAATCGAAGCTCCGTCAGAGACCTCACTCAACCATGCCGATACTCTGTTAAATCTCATGGCCCTAGAGAGGCAGAGCATGAAATTAACCCTATAAGTACCAAGTACATATAATACAAGACCAACCGACCCGTAGCCCACCAATCCCTTCCGCCTCTCGCTTCCGTCAGGACCTCGTTCCTACAGCGATATGCCTTGACCCACTCCACCAAATCCCTTAGCCACAAAACCACCGACCGCCTAATCCCTACACAGGCTCTAAATCGATTTTACCCCAGGCCTGCAAACCTCACCGAGGACTTCTTCATCTTCACTAATCAGAGTCATGTTCTTGGCAAACCCCCTTGCGCGGCAGCAGTCGAGCTTCACACAAGGGGCGGGTGGCAGTTGGCGGTACAGTATAACAAGGTACAGTAGGGCAGCAAGGGTCTGACACACTTGTGGGAGAGCTGGATGCCGAAGACGGGTGTTCTCGAGCATCTGGTTCGGATATTGGTACAGAATGCAAAGGAGGTTGCTGTGCAGCTCGGCCCGCCTCGGGGGTACAGCTGGTCGGGGGGTTGGAAAAGTTGAGCCGGGGTCGGAAAAAATTCTTGGCGTCGGGTTGGACTTTAAAATTGACATATGCCCCGCACATCCAAGACTTGGCGGGGGGTTGGAAAAGCTTCGGACCCTATGCGAAGCATATGCCAAGAGCATTAAGCGAGGCCACAATAAAATACACATCTGATCATCAAAGCCTCGTCGATGCATATGCGCAGCATCAACTGAGCACAAAGAAACATCAATGAACGACTTGAAGATGAGTGTCGCACTTCGCATATGCTGCGCATATACTAAGAAGAAACTCAGCTCGCTCAAGATTCATTCAATGCAAATGTTGAAAACAACGAGAAAAGCGATGATGCAAATCATGAGCTGAACAACGAGAATGAAGAAGAAAATGCACGAGAAAGATCTGATGAACTTGTTGAATAACATGTCACAAATTGAGTTCATGATTTCGCATGTTTTGTGCATATGCTAAGCATATGTAGAAGAATCTTCGCTCGTCTTGCTATTCATGATATATGCATGACCTGTGATTGTGCTGTTTTCTCGATGCTTCGCTCAAGCTGTGCATATGCACGGCTTCAATACTTCGCTCTTGCTGTTTATCATCTAGCTACTTTAGCTATATAACATCAATTCTTGAGCTCATGATTAGCATATGCAGAAAGCTGAGCCGGGGTTGGAATAATTTTGAACTCATGGTTAGCATATGCAGAAAGTAGAGCCGGGGTCGGAATCAAAAAAAAAAAGTTCCGACCCTGGCTCAACTTTTCCAACCCCCCACCAACTGTAAGCCCCTCGGCCTCGAGAAGGAGGAAAGTATCATGCTACATAGGTTTTACGAATAAGCCCAATGTGATGTCGGTAGTAAAGGCAGCCCGAAGACGCTCAGAGGGTTCGATACATATGTTGCCAAGTCGCGGCAACCAGAATACGAGCGGTTGGGCAGAGTGTGGGGCAATAGCTTATCCAGAAGACTGGAGACTTGTCATATAAATTTCTTCACACGTTAGGTGCAAAAGCACGTTAACAGATGCGCTTGTCTATTTGAATATGGGGTTGCAAGGTGGGACTCATTTCCTCCCTGAGGATCAGCAATTGATCCGAGGACTTGCTAAACAGTTGGACAGACAGAATGCATCACCGTTTACATTGGAGTCCTGTTTACGAGCAATTCCTTGTCATCACCGTCGGGGACACGTAGAGCTACTGTTGAAATCGATTAATTTTAAGACTTTCGGAGGTATGCGCGTCGCCTATAGGCATGGTGGGCAAGCTGTACTTAAGATATCTAACCATTGATCACATTTTGTCTGATATCTCGTCGATACATCTTCACTACCAAGAATTCCGTCTGTATAGTCGTTTTGCCTTCGCTCCCTCTCCGGCCATACGCTTTTATCGTGTTTGAGACAAAGGAGCTCCTAACTCGGAGGTCTCTTGCCATAACTATAGGAAGGTACCAGCCGTTGAACGCACAAGACCTGTCCGGAGGCTGGCGCGTTTGGCGGATCGAATCTCTTTGTTGTGATCCATGACAAATTCACAAGGCCTTTGCCTTTATCGACGAGCATCCGTACGTTTGGTCCTTCCTTCATCCTCCAGCTGGCGCTATCTGGCCTCAACAAGACTGCGTCCTAAAGTCCAAAGCCTACGAAATACCATCACAAAGGATTGAATTCGAAGAGGATGAAGTGTATGGACGCTATCGGGGTTGTGCGGCTTGAAAGATAGGCCCGAACTTGGTGGGGTAAAAGTTCGGTTCGTATTCGGCGAACTTGATATCCCTCGACGCAGTGTTGGAAAGCATTTGGACAAGTTGATGGCAGGGCGAGTAATGGCAATGCCTATTCATATCATGAATTCAAAAATTCCTTCTCCGCCGGTTTTCCCTGCTCCGACTCAAATGAAGCATCTTCATCATAGCTTGGGGGTCGCTGTAACGCGTTCTCCAATCCTTCCGGGCGTTCACTCAGGTGTGCCGCCATCTGCTTGCATAACTTTTTCGCATCTGATTTCTTGCCCAGCTGATCAAGTACCTCAGCAAGTCGATCTGCCGAGAACCAAGTATCCGGGTGGTGCCATTGCAGCTTCTTTTGCCGACCTTCCAAGGCCCGCTTGTGCCATTCTGCAGCGACTTTCAGGTTGCCTTGACTTTGATAAATCAAAGCCCTGTTGGAAGCGCTCTGCAGCGAGACGGGATGATCAGTGCCGAGTGAGGTCTTTGCTGATTTCCACGCCTCTGTTTCTCGCTTATCCGCGTCGGCAAGCTTTCCCGAGAGTCGTTCGTAGGTTGCAAGGCTAGACATAGCACTTGTTATATCAGGATGGTCTTTCGGAAGGTGCTCGCTCCGGAACTTTAAGGCCCCCTCATTCAATTCTCTCGCTTCTTCAAGGCAAGCAGTTGATGGAGGATTGGTTTGCTGAGCGATATCTTGTAGAACGTTTGCGATCGCCATCTTCACAGTCCATGTCTGCGGATGATTGCTGCCAAGGTAATCGTAGCATTTTCCCAACAACTTGCGGAATAACGACTCGGCTTGTTCATATTGCCTGCTCTTTTGTAGATTGTGAGCCTGATAGAATATGGCCTTGAACCTTTCGTGGTGCTCAGCCCCGAGAGTGCCATCCATATCGTGGATCAGTTTTTCAAAATGCGTCTCAGCTTCATGAAACCTACCTTGAGCGCTGAGCACTCGTGCTAACCTCATGTTCAACTTGAGTGTCACCAGGTGATCTGGTCCTAGTTTGGGGTCTACATTTCTTCGTTGAATAGGTTGCCGCAAGTACTCCTCAGCTTCTTGATAATTACCTTGCAATTCCAGGAGCAACATCAGTCCATCTAGCCAGACGAGAAAATCTGGATGAGATTCTCCTGGTTGCTTTTTCCTCTTTTCCAGCGAAGTTTTAGTCAACTTAATAGCTTCAATGTACTTTGCCTCCTCTCGTAAATTGTGGAGTAGACATTCTGCAGCAGCCCATGTCAAGGCATGATCTTTTCCCAATGACTTACTAGAATTCTTCATTACTTCTCGCGCAAGCTTTTCTGCATTGCCGTAATTTCCCAAGAATCGGAGAATGTTGATCTGTTCAATCTCGACTTGTATGATCTCTTCATTAAATTTGTCGTGGGAGCCTTTCAATTCTTCTAAAACTAGCTTAGTCTGAAGTTCGGCTTCTACATAAAGAGTCTGCGATATCAAATAGCGAATAATTTTAGATCGCAGTGCAAATCGTTTTAGTTGAGACCTTCGGGCGAGTGAGTTCTTGCTTGTCAGAGGATCCTTAAGAATTTTAAGGGCATGCGGAAGGTTTTCTGCACACTCGGTCCAAGTCCCTTGATCTCCCGAAGGGAAATGGTGAGACATTATGTCTATTGCTTCCAAGGCCCTCAAATCGGCATCACCTCGTTCGACAAGCCAATTGCGAGTCATTAGCTGAACTAGACGATGCATCTCCAGTGTGTCTGAGGTATCTGATCGTTCCGAAACAAGCGAGAAAGCTTTCAAAACCCCCAGCTGATCTTCAAAATCAATTTGATTCTGTCCGCTCTTGTTTTCTGTAGATCGTCGAAGCCACTCGACTGGGATCCTTTGCCGGTCGAAAAAGATCATGATCGCAAGTAAATCAGCTGCTTGAGGATTCTGCTTCAGAATCTGGTCAAAGGATAATTTCCATGTTGCTGCGACAGAGCTCGTGGGCCCAGAGCCACCAAGTTCATATTCCGGATCTCTGCTGAGAATCTTGATCAATGCCTCGTCACCCTCGCGTAAATGTGTAATAAATCTATCGACCGGCATGTCGTTGCCAGTAATGAAGGCGGCAGCCTGTATTATTGCAAGGGGCAGACATTCGAGCTGCATGGCTAGCTCATATAGAACCTCTTCAGCCCCTTGGAGCTCGTTCTCCCTCAACAGACCAATCGCTTCATTCTTGGACATTAATCCCATTTCGATCAGCTGAGAGGGTCTCCGGACAAGTCGCTTTCCGACCTGCTTAGTCCTCGTGGTTGCAAGGACCGAACCATGAGGAACCTGCGGCAGATAATGGTCTGGGAAGCTGTATTCAGCGGGGTGACAGCTACATGATGGTTCGCCCGAGTCAGAAAGCGTCTTGAGATCATCCAGATTATCAAGAATGATCAACCATGAGCCATTCTTAGAATCTTGTAGCCACTTGCGCAGCACCTCGAACCTATTCACGCCTGGCTTGTTGTAGCCTCGAAGGCTCAAGCGGTCAGTAACAGCTATGAAATCTTGACGCATACGGTCGGCGCTCGCAGCATGAATCCAGAAGACGGAATGATTAGGATATTTGGCTTTGTGTCGATGTGCGTATGCTATAGCAATCTCTGTCTTCCCAGCACCCCCGAGTCCAACAAGTGCTGCTCTAGCCTGATTTGGGCCATTAACGTTCAACAAAGCATCAAGACGCTCCATTATATTATCTCTACCGAAAAAATGTTCGCTTACTTTGCCATCTACAAGAAACACTGGCATCGACGACGAACTTGAGTTTTCGGCCCTATCTCGAAAATACAGACCTTTGTTAGCGTCGGAGAGGGATAATGCACCCCGACTTCTTGCAAAGGTTTGGCGATATGGTAGGTTGGAAGGGACGTGCAAAAGATTAGACTGATCTGAAAACATTGTATCAGTATCGGAAGAGACGCTGGCGATCGATCCAGCATAGGGCCTCTCGAATCTTGAAGAGAGGTTGGTATAGAGATCAGGTAATCCTCTTTCTATGTCTGGCGGTGACGGTGACCTCTCGTCGGAGGTAGCTCGTTGGTGTATAATTTGCGGAACAAGGTGATGTCCTGGTAGGTTTTTAGTCGCCTCTCCTTCATACCAATCTTGTGACATACGGTTTCTATACTTAAGAGAAGTGACGTGTTGTCGAAGCTTCATCAGCACAATGGCATAATTTTTACTCTCTTCACTAGGAAAGCGTGTTATTTGTGTGTGATGCCCATTCAAAGGTATGATTTTTTCCGTTACAGCTCCTATCGTGGCCGAAGCCTCATCAACAATCTATGGGGCATTAGCATACTCTCGCTAACCGAAAAAGGGCGATCAGCTGAGCAAACCCTTGAAGATAGTAATGGATGCCTATCTTGCTCCACAAAGCTGTACACAGTAATGTTCTCCTCATCGACTATATATCGAAAATGTCTAGAGAGTTCCAGTAGCTCAGGACCGTTTCACTCTAATGAGCCGATGAGATCCTTTCGGAACGTCCCAAAAGGTTTCGGCAAAGTGACGTGTGCAATATTTACAATAGGTTTTGTTATAGCGGCGTAATCAGAACCTCCATGTGGTGTGCCGAGGAAGAGTACAGCACTAGTCGATTCTATGATGTTTTTGTAGTGCACTTTAGCATCGTGCGCAACAGGCGCCTAAGTCATTTTAGTATCCTGCCAATATAGATTGTATATGGCTGCTGACCTTTTTGACGACTAAGCCTCCCATACTATGACACACAAAGATTATAGGTCTTTTCTTATCCTGTATACAGGATCAGCCCCATTGCCAGTACAAAGTAATCGTATTGCCTGCGGGTCCTTACCTCGTCAGTCTCTCTAGTCCTCTGTATATTGATAAGAGTTTCAAGAGCAAAGCTATCGAGCGCCCAGTCCCATAGCTGCCAGCCACCTTCGAATTGTAACCGATCGAGTAAATCCTAGCATTTGGAAAGTTATACCTTAAGAAGTCTCGAAGCCAGAGAGGGTTTTGAGCCGCATGGGTTTCCGTCATACTGGTATCACCCTTTCCTGGATCATAGCTTCCATGCCTACTTTTGGGCTTTTTCCCGCCTCTCACATCTGCGTGATATCCGGCCAAAGGATATGTCCATGTTTCTTCCCTATTCCCGTTCAGTCCGTGAACCGCAAATATGTCGAACTCTGTGTCTAAAGGTGGAAGTTTACGTGCTTTAGTGTTCACGTATTCGGACTTTCCATCTGGATAGAGTTGCAAGAGACCAAATCGCTCATGTTGTGGTTCTTCCAGCACCATCGTACTTCGTTGCTAGGGTATTGTTTGTCAAGTACCAGGACCACTAGCTCATACCGGTAGCTGAATAGCTTTCGTAATGTCTCTACATAAGGTAGGAGCAGCCTGGCACGCTTGGGTTGCCTTAGGATTGTCTTAGGATCTATCTCGAGAAGTTACCTCAGATACCGTAGTACACCGAGAATGAAGATGGCTGTTGTAACAAGTTCGATTGTTTTGGAAAGTGCATCAGCAAAATCGCAATCGCGACGTCTTCCAATACCTTGTGGTTACACAGATAAAACACCTTATCTTACGATGCGAGGTTTCTAAGCAGTCGGTTATAAAACATTGTCAAAGTGACATACAGTCAAATTGACGATAACATGTTTTTTGGGTGATTTCCAAAACCAGCTTAGTCACAGCGCTTATATAATTATTAGCGCCAGGAACAACTTTCGCCAAATTTCGGGGCCAGGACGCCGCAGCTTGGTCTCAATCACCACGAAGCTGATTTGCCTCCGCCCGTGCGGGCCATCATGCTGCGTTCAAGTCTGCCCCTAGGTAGAAGCGTCCTGCCCAGGCCAATTGGACGCTCTGCCACTTCACAATGGCCCGTGTTGAAGTTCCGGCGCTATAGAGGGGCTTATGTGCGTTTGGTTATGCATGTACTGTTGAGCGTTCTGCTAACAGAATTCTCCAGAGACCATTCGCGGATAGGAAAGCGGAGGATCTGAACACGAAACCGAGTATCCATGACTCTAAGCCAATCGTTCTGCCTGGCTCAGAAAGCCAAACGGCAAGAGGACCAACACCTCCTGCTCCAGGTCCAGTAGCTTCGGTGTCCCCGTCAATACCTACACCTGCAACGCCAAGCTCAAACACGATCATACCACCTGAAAATGTGCCACTCGTGCCTCCACCTCCTCCAAGGGGGGAAATTCAGACTGCGCCACCTACTTCTGTATCTCTAGAAAAGAACCGCGATCCCAATGTGATTACGCCGACAGCCCCATCCTCGGGAACTTCTACAGTTACTCCACCACCTCCTGCGCCGCCTTCCAGTCCTCCTCCGCCCACACCGAGGCGGAAGCGTGGACGGTTCCGAAGATTCCTCCTATACCTGATCTTCTTTGGTGGTCTTAGCTATGCTGGGGGGGTCTATTACTCTCTGGTGTCAGACAATTTCCACGACTTCTTTACCGAATATATTCCCTTCGGAGAAGATGCTGTCTTCTACTTTGAAGAAAGAGAATTCCGAAGGCGGTTCCCTAATATGACGAAACCCGTGGAACGGTCTTCAACGTCGGACAACAAGGTGACGATTCCGAGTAAGAGTGGGCTATCGTGGAGAGTGGCCGAGGATCAAAGTCAAGGTAGTGATTTGGCTACCAAAGGCAGGCACATGAGTGCGCTGGATGCGAATAAGCCTAAGCCTATTGTGGATAATGCGCAGCGGACGCCTTCGCTAGCCACAGGTGATGAGAAGACCAAGGCAGTTGAGCAAGCCAAGAAACAGTCACCCCCAGCTCCTACAAAATCAAATCCTCCGACAGAGGAGCCAACAGCTGCAGCTCCGCCGCCTCGGAAAGAGCCCGAAAAACCTACCACCAAGCCAGTACCGAGACAGACAGAACCCGCTAGAGACGTATCTAAGAAAGCTCCCGAAGTCGACGAACCAAGCGTCTTCATGCCAATTGCCCGGATCGACCCACTAAACGTTAAGAATGCAAACGAACCTTTGGTGCAAGATCTGGTCAAGACCCTCAATGACATAATCACTGTAGTCAACGCAGACAATGCCGCTGGAAAATACTCTTCTGCGATCGCCAAGGCTAAAAATGAGTTTGCAAGCGTAGGCAGCAGAATTATAGGGCTGAAGGATGCAGAGAAAAAGGCTGCGCAAGAAAAGATCAGATCTACGCAACTAGAGTTTGATAAAGCCGCAAAAGAACTAGTAAGGCGGCTCGAAGAAGAGATGAGAGATCAAGATGCTAGATGGAAAGACGAATTCGAAACCGAGCGCGAGAAAATCTCCAAATCCTATCAAGATCGCCTCCAAAACGAACTCAGGCGCGCTAAGGAAGTGCAACAGCAGAGACTCGGTAACGAACTCCTCGAGCAAGCTGTAACCATGAAAAAAGAATTTCTCGCTGAGGTCAAAGATCGTGTCGAAACCGAACGCAACGGCCGCCTCTCAAAACTGTCGGACCTCTCCACCAGCGTCTCTGAACTTGAGCGTCTTAGTGCTGACTGGAATTCTGTTGTTGACGCCAATTTGCAGACTCAACATCTTCTGGTTGCCGTAGAAGCTGTCCGCTCCTCCCTCGAGCACGCCGATCGTCCCCGCCCTTTCATCCATGAGCTCGCGGCCCTTAAGGAAGTAGCCTCGAACGACCCTGTCATTGATGCCGCCATCGCCTCCATTAATCCCACCGCTTACCAACGCGGCGTCCCCACCTCCGCCCAACTCATCGACCGCTTCCGCCGCGTTGCCGCCGAAGTCCGTAAAGCGTCACTCCTCCCTGAAGACGCGGGCGTGGCGAGCTACGCGGCTAGTTGGGCACTAAGCAAACTTCTGTTCAAGAAACAAGGCATGGCGGTAGGCGATGATGTGGAGAGTGTACTAACGAGAACGGAAATGTTGCTTGAGGAGGGCAACTTGGATGAGGCGGCTAGGGAGATGAACACGCTACAGGGGTGGGCGAAGAAGTTGAGTTGGGATTGGCTGGGGGAGTGTAGGAGGGTTTTGGAGGTGAGGCAGGCGGTGGATGTTTTGACGGCGGAGGCGAGGCTGAGGAGCTTGATGGTCGAGTAGGTAGGGAAATCGCACGAGGAGAGGGGTGTAAGTTATGCTGTTATACATATGTTGTAGATTTCCTCTTGATGCAATGACGGTAAGCAAACAATGTACAGTCTGTTAGAAAGAGAGGTCCCCCAAAGCATTAGTATAACATATGCAATCTTTTTCGTAAGAAATCTGTAGAACTGCTTAGGGGCAAGTACTCCATGATAGGGCTACAACAGCGCGGCTAATAGCCGCTTCCTACTCGTGGCTTGCACTCAACCAGTCATCCCAATCTTCTGGCGTGCGTTGCTTCTTGGTTGTTTTCTAGAGTTTACATTCATGAAGGTATAGTCTGTATTATAGATTTCTATACCCCGTAAGCCCAAGAGCAGCACAAACTATGCTCTTGATATTCTCGAAGCCTAACCACCACATCAGATATCGAATGGCCCTGTCTCCCATTATCAAAAAAGCATACTGGTCGCTTGCATTTGCTGGTGCTTTGTACTTTGGTTTGATATCGCTTTTGCTGAATGGCTGGGTTCAACGACAGTAAGCGGAGACGTATCAAATGGATAAACTGCAGTTTAATTTTCGAAATAGGGCTTTGTATGCTCATAGGATACATACGGCGTGGTGGCAGAATCCAGATAAGCCGGAGCAGTTTGGTTTTTTGAGTGCGTCGTTTTCATTTACTGGTCTTTCTTGATAAGGGTCTCAAAAAGTTTTAGAAAACCAAGTCCAGCCTTTCAATATCGGAACACCAGATGGAGAGGTGCTATACGCATGGCACATCCTGCCCCTCGCTCTCTACGCCAAACACGAACCCTCTCTAATCGCCCAGACAACCGGTCTCTCGCCGAACATTACCCAAACCCTCCCCTTCAAGCTCCTATCCCAGAATCCAGAAACCCGCCTCGTAATCAGCTGTCCGGCCCTCCCCTCCCCCCCTCTCTCCTTGACTGATCATCTACACTTGCAGTTCACGGTAACGCCGGCACCGTCGCCCAAGGTTGGCGCACTGACTCCTACCGTGCTCTCTCCCAAGGTGCCTCTTCGCAAATCCACGTCCTCACAGCCGATTACCGAGGCTTCGGCCACTCCACCGGCAACCCCACTGAACGTGGTCTCATCACCGATGGCATCGCTCTCGTGGCCTGGGCGCTGGACGTCGCACAAATCCCGCCGGAACGCATCGTCATCGTCGGCCAGAGTCTTGGCACAGCAGTCGCAACGGCGGTGGCTGAGCATTTCGCTGTGGAGAAAGGGGTCGAGTTTGCGGGACTGGTGCTCGTGGCGGCGTTTAGCGATATTCCGAGCTTGATGCTTACGTATACGATTGGCGGATTCATCCCTGTGCTATCGGCCTTGCGACCGTATCCCGTGCTGCAGCAATTCTTCCAGAGGCGCATAAAAGAGACATGGTATACTGCCCGTCGACTGGAGAATTACGTCAGAAGCAGCAAGAGGATTAACCTCCATCTGATACACGCGCGGAACGACTTCGATATACCCTGGAGCCATTCCAACAAGCTCTTCTACGCGGCCGCTAATGCGACTAGTAAGGAAGGGTTGATGATCAAAGAGATGGACGGCGTGAAGATGAGGACGGAGTTGGGAGAGGGGGGATGGGTCAATGAGTGGAATGCGGGCGGAGAGAAGAAAATTCGCCAGGAGATTGTGAGGTATGGTGGTGAGTTACTCTGAGATTTCTCTAGCATGAACTTTTTGAGTTTCTTTGGGGGACTAGGCGCTAAGCATGAGGGAACAGGACATAACCGCGTTGTGACCTATGGCTCTGTGGCCAAGGTAGTATTGCGGGCGTTTGGGTTATAGCGCAGGTTCGTATACAGGCGGATAAGGTTTTTAAAATAAAGGAGATCAGGTTAGCCAGGGCCGCCGCCCAGGAGGTGGCGGGGACAGCGACTAGCATATTGCTGGTGCTATATTACCATCAGCGAGATGTGAACAATTTGCTAAATTCTTCCATCTTCTCTAATTATCAAAACATCAATGTAGAGGTTGAAAGAAAAACCTTCTCCCTATCTCTTACTTCAAGAAATAGCTCAAAAATCAAACAAAAACAACCGCCTCCAATGAGAATCGAACCCCGGATCAAAAAAGTCAAAAGAATATTTTCTCTGACACAGTGCAGTGAATAATACCCTCTAATCTAGTTCCGGCGGTCATGACTTTCTGGTGACACTGTGCACTAGTTGAATCGTGACTTTCGAACTTGATGGAATAAAAGGTTCTATTTTAGTATCTATATTACTAAACAAATAAAGTGATTTTTTTTATTTGATTAAGAGGTGGATTTTTTTAAGATTGTTCAGGGGAAGACGGGGTGAGTGAAGGTGGACCAGGGCCCTGTCTCCCATTCCAGCCGGCAAGAATGTTTCTCTACAGAAATTTACGAGGGTTAAGGAAAGAAAGGGGGGCCAAGGAAGGCTACAGGCTAAACGGGGTTTAGCTGGTACTGATGGAAAATTCTTTTGATTTTGCTGGTTACCTATTGAACGCGCCACGAAGATTTCAAAGGCCCAGGACATATTAGCGTGGTGCAGAAAGCTATGGATTCCTTGGCATCGCGCCCCCCCAAATTTACTATTGAATTCAGACATTCTTGACATTCTCAAACCTTCAACGCTTTCGCATTAGAAAAATCAATCAAACAGGTAATTATGAAGCTGGTCAAACGTCTCAACTAGACAACTACTGATCTTCTGTGTAGCTAGCTATGACAGGTCCACTGGCTCCGACCCTTCGCTCGAAGATACTACGTCTCCTGCTTTTACATTGAAGCCCCTTCGCCATCGCCGAAGAGATTCACTGTCATCGTAACATCGTTTATACTATGCAAGAGAATCTCTTCATGTATGACTCTTTCTTTAGATCTCAGTTTCGAAGAGCGTTTCTCGAAAGATCTTTTCAGCTGCTGAAGATTTCCTAATTACATATCTGAAGCAACAGTCATGAGTCATGCAGAAAGAGATGATGTGATTTCTATGAAAGAAGTGAGATATACATGTTCATAGATTCACGATATTCAGAATTCTGAAAAAGAGACACTGAAGTGAAAAGAGAAGACAGCGTGTCAACATCAGACAGAACGATGAGCTGCGATTAAACTGAATTGTCTCTCTTTCTTCTCTGTGACGACGTAAAGTCTCTTCTTCATCAAATTGAGCAATCTCTGCAAATTGAATTCTTTTCTCTTGTGATCTCTGAGCTCTGACATGATCTGCAGCATTCGTCTGCCGCTGAAGCTCAACGACGTGAGCCTTGCGTGCTTTCTTCGCTGCTTTGAAATTATCAATGATATGTCTCTTGAAATTGCGAAGACAATTGACTTTGACAGCAGCGTCTGCAGTGTTTGCTTTGACAGCAGCGTCTACAATGATTCTAGCAGCGACGTCAGTCTTGACTTTGCGAGCAGCGTCTACTTTGACTTTGTCAGAAGGTTTCTTCGATCTTGATGAGATGCTTGAGAGGATGAGTGAATCCTCTAGAGGTAGATTCTGACTTCGGCGTGACGACGGCATGATGGCTTCGGGATCGAAGGGGGGCTACAAGGATGTTAGCACTGTGAAACGTTTGATCAGCTTCATATTTACCTGTTTGATTGATTTTTCTAATGCGAAAGCGTTGAAGGTTTGAGAATGTCAAGAATGTCTGAATTCAATAGTAAATTTGGGGGGGCGCGATGCCAAGGAATCCATAGCTTTCTGCACACGCTAATAACCTTAAAAACATGCCAACGCCCTGCCAGTCGTGCCTAACCGATCAAAACATACTCTCCTGCCCAAGGCCTCGAGAGTAAGCCTGTGTGGAAAAAATACTTCAAAGCATAACAACTGCAACACCGCCACGCTTCGAAGCATCAACATTGTTCTTTGCATCCATCCCGCCTGCTATCGGCTTCGCCCAGTAGTTGTATAGATAGTAATTCAACTGGCCGTCTCCCGGGCCAAATTTCAGTTGTTCGAGGAAGAGCGGGTTGTCCAGCAGTGTTAGGGCATTGAAGACGTCGAAGTTGAACTGGGGGATTGCATGTCAGTGGGCAAATCGTAAGCGTTGGTAAGGGGGCAGAACGTACACTCTTAGCCAGGATCAGCGCATCCGTCGTTAAGGAGGTTAATCTCTCCTTGAGGCCCTGTTCTTGTTCCGCAAATGCAGTTTCGCTGGCATAGTAGAAAAGGTACGCAGCGCGCACATTGTCGTGCTTCTGGTTGCCAATCACCGAAGACTCGAGGCAATAGAAGGAGAAGAAATCGGTAATTTTGTGGCTGCTGGGGTCTTCCGCAACGTACGTCCAGACGACTTGCTCGACGGACGTCTTTTCGTCGTGGACTAGCCAGTGCTCGATTTCCTCCCTGCTGTACTCGGGCGCCATCTCAAACCGTTTCAAATACCTGCCAAGAAGGTCGTGTACAGCGTCAGTGTCTTTCCGCTGCATTAGCCTGAGTCCCGCGGTGCTGGTTGAGCTCGGCAGTTGATATCTTGTAAGCTGTCTGGCTTTTGTCGAATTTGACGGTAGTGGCGAGAAGCCCACCTCGTACAATTTCAGCCAATCCAGACTCCGATGGAAATATCTGCACGAGCTGATCGGTTTTGGGAGTACGATGCCAGCGGTGTATATGGCTTGGAAGGTGCCATCGACGTACGAGCGCCGAGTGATTTCTTGAATTAGTTGGGGTGTGAGACGCTTAGAACGTAGCTTTTTGTGAATGCAGAGGAAGTTGACTTCGGTACTATTCAGAATGTTTGAGCGGACGCGAAGGCTCATGGGGACGCCGGAAATGAACGCGACAAGTTTACGAGATTTCGTAGCGCGGACGCCGACGTTCCATTCTTTCCGCCAGCCAGGGGCTTTAAGTGCCCTGCTTTACTTTAGCGTTACTGTTCGTAGTCGAGGGTAGATTAACGGATATACCAGTTCAGGAAGGATACGGAGTAGCTAAACCGGAACATTGCTCCATCGTCCTCAACGTAGTGAAAATTTAGAAGCTCATAAATCTCCTCAAGCTGGTAAAAGTCAGGACCGAATTTATTCTGCATCTTTGGGTATTTATACTTACCTCCTTCTCGTCTGTCACATCCATAGTGACCCATTCAAATCCTTCAATCAACTCGCGAGGTTCCTTTGAGACCTCCTTAGAGTCTATGATCTTGATGGGACCATCTTCTCTAGCCTGAGGAGCCTCATCTGTCCACGCTCAGCTTAGAAAACTTCGATTTCCGAGATGACTGACCAAATTTAGGGACAGGCTGAGTCTGCCAGAACTTATATGAAGCCATGTCTTTTTGGTTCTTGCCGCTCACAGACTAACAAAGATTAGAAAGAAGACTTAGAAGCTTAGAGCACCAAGCCGCTGTACCAAGCCAGTAAGCAGGTCGGCAACATCGAGCTTTTTCAGCGTTTCTGCCGCTTTACTCTTGTCCATGCCTGCCACCTCGCCCCTTAGGGAAGGGTTCATGTCGAGTAGTTGCTCCACCATACCATCCGTAAGCTTGCTTGCGGATTTCGAGGAGCTACTCGATCCTTCTGCTTCGCCATTTTGATTGCTACTGGCACTAATAAGCTTCTTGAGCTTAGCCTTCTTAGATTTCTTCTTCTTTGTAGCCGAGCCTGCAGCTACCGCGTCAGCAGTAGTGGTATCTGCATCATCGTCTGCGTCGTCATGTTCGTCATCGTTAGTTGCTGCTTGGTTGAAGATTTCTTTGACAGCCTCCTCGTTGGCTCGGGGGTCAACCTGTTTTGATTCTTCTGTCATTGTTACCCAGGTTCTGATTTCGCAACTTTTACTAATAGGAAGACTTTGTTCCAGTTGTAGCCAGACAAAGTCTACGTGTTGTAGACCTTTATATGGCCCCAGACGCTTTTTCGTAAGCCTTTATCAACAATGAAGAGTTGTACAAAGCAGTTTTTTCCTACTCGTAATTTACTACCGCATGCAGTAAATATTCGCCAATGTCCCGACGTCACTCTTGAGGAACTTATGCAAAGCGCATAGCACAATGTCTTATAGTACAGTACAGGTCCTGATTGGTCATTCAACTGTGTATGCGATTGTTTACGAGTTTCGAGTTCGAGGCAGGGCAAGTATTGACGATGCCCTAAGGAAGCCTCGGTCGAAATAGTACAGGGATCTGCGATCCGTAGGGCTGAAAAAGTTGAGTATTTTGCGAGAGATGGACGACGCGGAATCACAATTCAAGCCTGGGTCATCATGCGGGCGCGTGGAGTTATCAGGCTAGGGGTAAATTTATCATCATCATCTAGACTTCTCCGTCCTACTTCACGCCCCCTATGCCCGAATTCGTCCAAATGCCTGTCTTCGGTTGCCCTACGCCCTTTACAACCACAACGACTATCAATACACGTACAATGGCATGCCCGACGACCACAGTCTGGAGCAGCTGCAGCTGTGTATGTTCCTAAACCGGCGTAAAAAGCTAAGGCTAATGAAAACAGCTTGGAGAAAGCAGCGGAGCCCGACAACCTTGCGCAAGAGACAATAATCGACAACCTCGCCCCTCAAGAAGCTCAGCGTCTATCGCGAGTCCGAAACATCGGTATAGCTGTATGACAGCCTTGAAGAGAGGCATGAGGACAAAGTTAACACTTACAGGCGCACATTGACAGTGGAAAAACTACTGCGACCGAGCGTGTCCTATATTACACGGGGCGAATAAAATCAATACATGAAGTTCGAGGCAAGGATGCAGTCGGCGCGAAGATGGATTCCATGGATCTTGAAAGAGAAAAGGGGATTACAATTCAGTCTGCGGCAACTTTCTGTGATTGGGTAAAGGTTGAAAATGGCAAGGAGGAGAAATATCACATCAATCTGATCGACACGCCGGGCCATATTGACTTTACCATCGAGGTAGAACGAGCTCTAAGAGTTCTAGATGGAGCCGTCATGATTCTATGTGCCGTTTCTGGTGTACAGTCGCAGACAATCACGGTTGATAGGCAAATGAAAAGGTACAACATTCCTCGATTATCGTTCATCAACAAAATGGATCGTATGGGAGCCGATCCATTCAAAGCCATCGATCAAATCAATCACAAGCTTAAAATCCATGCGGCAGCTTTGCAAGTGCCAATTGGAATGGAAGACGGATTTGAAGGGGTAGTAGACCTAATCAGGATGAAGGCTATCTACAATCAAGGACACAAAGGGGAGACTATATTTGAGACAGACGAGATCCCTGCTAGTGTCCAACAGCTTGCCAACGACAGAAGAAAACAGCTGATCGAGATACTGGCTGATGTGGATGACGAGGTTGCAGAACTCTTCCTTGACGAAAAGACACCCACCCCTGAACAACTTAAAGCTGCCGTGCGGCGCGCCACAATATCATTGAAATTCACGCCTGTGTTCATGGGCTCTGCCCTTGCTGATAAATGTGTTCAGCCAATGCTTAATGGAGTTTGCGACTATCTTCCCAACCCCTCAGAAGTTGAGAACTTGGCGCTGGACCGACGACGTGCGGAAGCACCCGTCAAGCTAATTCCATACAACTCTTTACCTTTCGTTGGACTGGCTTTCAAGCTTGAGGAGAGCAATTTCGGTCAGCTCACTTATATTCGCGTTTATCAAGGTTCACTGCGCAAAGGTATGTATGTTTACCATGCCCGTACCAATAAGAAGATCAAAGTCCAAAGGATCGTACGGATGCATTCGAACGAAATGGAGGATGTCGCAGAGATTGGGGCTGGAGAAATCTGCGCTGTATTTGGCATCGAATGTGCATCCGGAGATACTTTCACTGACGGCACCCTTGGGTACACCATGACGTCCATGTTCGTCCCTGAGCCCGTGATTTCTCTCTCCATCAAGCCTAAAGACAATAAAGATTATGCCAACTTCTCGAAAGCCATGGCCCGCTTCCAGCGCGAAGACCCAACTTTCCGCGTCCACTTCGACACTGAGTCTGCGGAAACTATCATCTCCGGCATGGGTGAGCTACATCTAGACATTTATCTTGAGCGTATGCGCCGTGAATACAATGTTGCCTGTGAAACCGGTCAACCTCAAGTAGCCTACCGGGAGACCATTTCCGAAAAGGTGCCCTACGACCACCTTTTCAAGAGGCAGACCGGAGGTCCTGGTGACTATGCAAGAGTAGTAGGTTGGATGGAACCAACGGGCGCGCTTGAAGAAAATATTTTTGAGGAACAAGTTAGCGGCGGCTCCATTTCTGAGAAATTCCTCTTCGCATGCGAAAAGGGCTTCCTCATCGCATGCGAGAAGGGTCCCCTTGTAGGCCACCGAGTACTCGGTACGCACATGGTAGTCAACGACGGTGCAACGCATATGACCGACTCCTCGGAAATGGCCTTCAAACTCGCTACGCAGCAAGCCTTCCGTAAAGCCTTCAACGCCGGTCGCCCACAAATTTTGGAACCTCTGATGAAAACAACAATTACATCACCCAACGAGTTTCAAGGAAATATTGTGGGCTTGCTAAACAAACGCAACGCAATAATCAATGATACGGATATTGGTCCTGAAGATTTCACGCTTTATGCCGATTGTAGTTTGAACAGCATGTTTGGGTTTTCGACGCTGTTGCGGGCAGCGACGCAGGGGAAAGGGGAATTCTCGATGGAGTTTAGCCATTACAGTCCTGTGCCAATGCAATTACAGTAAGTTCCGATTGTTCTTTGGATTCTAATCAGGGCGAAATCTATGCACGACCGGAGCAGATCCGAATTATCGGTTGATTGAGCTGACTATGATGCAGGAAGGAATTGATTGCCAAGCATGAGAAATACTTGGCTGAGAAGAATAAGAAGTAAATTAATAAAGGTCTTAGATTGTACAAACGTTGTTTCTGCCTAATATCAAGAATATGTTCCGCTCCGGGGTTTGGTGAGCATTTTGCATCGGCCAGAGCTTTGGCATTTACAGGTGAGGTATAAAGCTAGGTTTACAAGATTTATGAGATTCTCATATATATTTCTTGTTTGTGTTACTTGCTTCCTGCAGTATGCTTCGTTGCTAGGAGTTCGTCTTCATAATACTTGTGATGGACCTGTGGGTTACGAAGGGGGTTAACCTTATGAGCTGCGAAGGGTTTTGTCACCGAAGGTACCATTTCCGCCCTAGATCCTTGTGAGTTGCCACTCTACACCAAAGGGTCTTGTGGTCTTTGAAGATCCTTATACTGTGCCTAAAGCAAATGACTGTGGCATTATCTATATGTCATCTTTAAAAGCTTACCATACGCAGTACACCTTTCGCGCTAAACGGCCAAACAGGCGATATTCCGCCAAGAGCTTGAGCGTCAAAATATCGACTTTCCAAAGCAGGAGGTCGGTACTAGCAGAGAAGACAGGGAGTGCGAAAGTCTTAGCGCTCACAGCAAGGAAGAAAGAAGTGCGTAATTTATGACTCGGACAGCAAGGCTCGATCTTGGTGAAGAACCGGGTGGTCCATCCGCCGCCAAGATTTGCGTTTGGATTAAAGCGAAGCTGCTTCAGTATCTCTTCGAAGACTCCCTCGCCTGTGTCTGCGGTTCCCAGGTGGATAATACAAAGGTATGCTCGTCCATCAAAATTCGCAACCGCGATAGCCCACTGGAGGGTAGATCTATGGTCGGTGAACGATGGTAAATTTCGGGAATTTTCTGTCTTGTCGTCTTAACAGCATCAGTGGAGGGGAAAAGATTTTTGGATGTGGTGGGGCCAGTACCAGTAGAGTTGAAGACTTTAGTAGCAGAAGTTTCAGGGCTTGAAATAAGGAAAGCCGTGAGAAACACTTAAATTGATACCTGGGTTATAAGCAATCTTGGACCGGGAACAATCAGAGGGGGATGATAGAAGCATCTTATGAGAGAATCACCGATGCGGTGCGAAGACCAGGAGGCCAAAAGCTGTCGTCGTAATAGGTCTCACGTCCTTGAGTTGTGCTTAGACCTCATTAATACCAAGCCATGGTATGCCCTCGTGCAGGAGTCTCATTGGGAATCTTGCGGCTCTACTATTTGAACAACCCGGCGTGCATACATTGCCGCTGTAAGCACACCAAATCAATCAGTGAAACCACGGAAGTGAGTGAGCGAACAAGGTCGGCTTGCTGCGGTAACGTCGTGCAAATAAGGTAACCCTCTGGACTCTTCGGCATATGCGAGACATACTTCAAACACCTTGCAATTAATCGGCTTTCCTATTTCATGACCTGACTGGTTGGCTGATGTACCTGCTGACATCATGACTACTTGATGGCTAGGAGTTCTTGTATCTTGCGCCTCACTAAGCCTTCCTTCCTGCTAAGGACTTCGCACTTTCAAATCCACCCATTTCTCTTGCATTCTTTACTTTATCCAATACCACAGTTCTTACTTGGTCAACGTCAACATGCCTAAGGTCAGCAGGAAGATATACTATCAGGTATGCGACGTTGTAGGAAGGATAGGCAGAAGGTATGGAAATGTCTTCCCCGTTGACAAGAGGAAGGTGCATTCCTGATATTCGTTAGTGCAATCCATGTTAGAGACGATACGATAGATACCTTCGTTATGACTCTAATTGTTCGGTAAATGAAACCAAAGAGCAAGAGAAACGTCTGATACCTGACTTGACACCAGTCCCTGTTGTTCAGAAGACTGAGGCTCACTCGTAAGTCTTGAATGGGAGCTCTCTTGATTCTCTCATCGTGTCAGTCATCAATCTACAGAAGCCTGGCAATTACTATATCTACAGTACCATGTATGTGATAAATATACTGGACACCCGGCCAACGTTGGCGAGTTATGTGGCAAGAATACTTCCAAATCCGAGATCGATGACATCGTTCTTGAGCTTCGAAAAACTGCGCGAAACAACATAAGGCAGATGGACGTTAGTGGGATACCGAGCTCTGATGTGGATGTGTCAGTAAAGACAAAAAATACTATAGTATCGCTTCATGAGAAACTAGGAGACTTTCCTATAGTCGAACGTGCTCAAGGTTAGATTGTCTCTAAGATTGCTCTAAGCGACTCTAAGAATGACCAGACACCATTCAATGACGAAGAGATGATCGCGGTAGTCGACAACCTCGTTCGCTTGTCTACGGTATCCAGGTCACGGATAGTGCTTCTTGATCCTGTGGATGGTTGTTAGTTGTCCATCCTACATCGTGTGACTAGTATCGACGTCAACTCGCCCAATCCTTTTGTGTCGGCGGTCCAGAATCAAATCAATCAAACACAGTCTACCAAGGGAACAACAGCAGGGTGACGAGCTGCGAACTATTGCTTATTGCTCATGGGTTTCGTCGGGCCGAACATGATTCATCTCAAGCAAAAAATGATGGCCTTGAGAATAGTAGCCTATTGTCGTCACCTTCATGTACGATTTGGATAGAGATTTCGCGCCACTAACATGGGTATTCAAAGCCTTTTATATCGCTGCCGTCATTAGTGCAATCAGTCTAACCCAGTTGTTACTCGATAATAGAGTTAACATTAAGAGTCGGAATAAAGAGCGGCACTGCACCGGACTCCACTTCCTGATAGCATTCGGACATATCGAAATGGTGCGACGGATATTAAACAAAGGAGCTAACCCAGATGCGAAGGACTATCTGGGAGATTACAGCATTGCACCCAGCTGCACAGTTATAAAGTATAGCAGCAGTGCAGCTACTGCAGCTACTGCTCGATAATGGAACCAACACCGAAGCACCAACTCTCTTCTGTGCATCAGCGGTACAACATGCTACTACCCACTAATATAAGGAGGTAGCGCGGATGCTGACCGGCAGGGGGGTGACAGTTGACCTCGCAATAAGGAAATATGGGCTGCATCAGCAAAGAATATGTTGAAAGAAGTACTCGAAGAAGAGGGCCTAGCGCCACTGTCAAAGTGGGAAGCAACTATATATTCAGCTCAACCTCTGGGACCCGCCTGCCCTTCAATTCTGTCCGCGGTGGGATTATGGATTTAAAAAATGGGCGATCTCAACTTATCGACCCTATAAGTCGTTTCGCTCATTAACGTTTCACGGCATCAACTTTCTAAAACTGCTAATTCAGTCAACCCGTCGACAAGTTTTCTATTCTATTCTATTCTCCTAAGCTTTTACCTTTCAAGATCACCGAATTGTCGCGTCCTCGACCCAATTCCCACTAGGATGTCAAATTGTGCTTGCATCATTCTTCTAAAGAAACTGGATAGACTATTAGCTTACTATGGTGATTGAAGCAGACTTTCGGAAGATCTTGGTGGAAGCTGTGCTGAACTTGGCAATTGCCAGGTTCAATGTCCTGTGAATTCAATGCAAGGGTATCTGAGGGATTGAGTGGTTGTTGATTTCATGGGGTGTTCGTAGGTTGCTCGTCTATTGCGTGATGCTATATGTTTTAAATGCTGTTTACATGGGATCTCAATAAAGACTCACGTCTAAGGTAGGTAATTTATGAACATAATTACTTTAAGATCAGCACGGTGAAGACCAAGTGTCAAATCTATCCTCTTATTTTAGAACACCTCCTTCACAGCCTCAACCTCTCGCATCCCCCATCAGTCTTCTCGCCGCCTCCTCATACCCTTTCTGCGTCCTCTCCACCACCTCCTCGGGCATCTCCACGCCTTCCACTCCCTTCAGCCCCTCCCTCACCAGCCAATCCCTCAACACCTGCTTGTCCAGGCTGTCCTGCCCCCTCCCAACTTCATACTTCTCCGCATCCCAGAAACGGCTACTGTCGGGCGTAAGTACCTCGTCGACTAGCACCACTGATGGCGGACAAGTAGTCTCGTCGAGCCCGAACTCGAACTTCGTGTCCGCGATGATGATACGGCGTTCGAGCGCGTAGGACGCAGCCATGTTGTACAGCTGCAGGGAAAGATTTGAGATTTGATCTGCGTAGTCTTTTCCCACAATCTCCGCCGCTTTTTCCGGACTAATATTCTCGTCCTTCGCCCCTGCCTCGGCCTTCGTGCTCGGCGTCCACAGCGCCTTCTCGAGTTTCTCGCTCTCTTTCAGGCCTTTCGGCATCTCCATTCCATGCACCGTTCCCTTTTTCGCATACTCGCTCCATGCGCTTCCGGTGATGTAGCCTCGTACAATGGATTCGATAGGGAAGATGTTAAGGCGCCGGACTTGCATGCTGCGGTTTTGGAAAGTCGGGGCGAGTGGTGACGAGGCGAGATTGGGAGGGAGGGAGAGAGTTAAGAAGTGTGTGCGGAGGGAGGGGAGGAGGGTGGGGAGGATGCGGAACCAGAAGTGGGAGAGGGTGGTTAGGAGGGCGCCTTTGTGGGGGATGCCATTTTTCAGGGCCTGGGCGAAGAGTGGTTTAGTCATTCGTGATGGATCAGAGAGAAGAGTCAACATACTACATCATAGGCGCTGACCCGATCTGTCGCTACAAATAGCAGGGTCGAGTCATCGATCTCGTAGACATCGCGGACTGCTCAGAAATTCTTATCAGGTTTTGTGGCAAGCTATGGTCAAGATTCATCAAGGAAGAGCAGGTACCTTTTCCACTTGCTACCAGACGGAAATATTTTGAGAGATTAGTATGCGTGACCACAGAATCTCCGTTAGCCATTGGCTGTGTACCTTAGTGACAAATTATCGATATTCTTTAATATTGATGGTTTACTCCCCAAATATGTGGATGTGATGGCTCGAGACATACTGCAACCCGCAAGACGTCGTGTGCATTGGATTAATGGCGTGCTCGGCAGTCGATGAAGCTATTCGAAATGTGAAGCACCAAGCGGCTGTTAGCCGCAAGGCCGCCACTAAACGCTTTCACCTCCAAGGTACCTCAAACAGTGACCGGCTCATATTACTCTACAATTTCCATCAAGACATGTGGGAACCTCCAATCTGATGTGACTAACCGTGTTCTAGAAGCATCAAACCATGATTGAAAAACGAAAGCTTTCGACACGAAATCGCGGGGAGCCACCAATAAAGAAACGTCGGCAATCGACACCGCCGCCTCCGCCAACTCCACAGCCTCTGACAGTTCCGGTTGAAGAAGAGTTACCAGTGAAGCTGAAAGACGGACAGCCTCTACCAACTGTACCGGAGCAGCAGAATGCCAGTCTATCAATTACGGAATTTCAAAGCATTGCCGAAAGGTTCGTACTTCGGATCAACCACTTGGAAATCATGTATATTGACACGGCTTCTTAGTGGTGTGCTGGCGGTAGCAATAGAACTTTCTCGTCAGAAGTGGATCAATGAAGGCGTATTTGAGAAATACTGGGCTAAACCATCGAAAAAGAAAGTCCAGGTTGACACCCCAAATCCCGCAAAGGAATCGATGGCCAGACTTGGCGTCTGCTCCATGATAATAGAACCTCATGTCTTTGAGATCACTTTGTACACTGTCAAAGAGTCTCACTCAAAAATTCCTGCAGCTAATGTTCGAACACCACCACCGCCCAGCTCAGAATTCAACCCTTTTCAGAATCACAATACATATCAAACTCCACGTTACAATGCCCCACCTCCTTCAGCACCGCATTTCCAACATCAAAGTCAGCCAAATCCAAATCCTTCTCAACTTACACTACCACCTTTCAAAGAAGGCTTTGGTCAATTTGGGCCTCAAGGACCAAGTCCATTGTATCATCCCCCAGTCACTACACCCAAACCTGTCGTGCCAGAACGGCAAGGTCCGCCTGTGCCAAATAATCCAAGACAGGACGACAACTCACATTCAGGAGCAAAGCCCAGTCCAGATCCCGTGATTCAGATGCTAGCTACAAGAGCCGCATCGGACCACAACCTGAAAGCGTTGATGAAGGTAGTTGCGTCTGGAAACGCATCACAAAAGCAACTTAGGGACTTTCAGAATCATATTGATGACCTGAATGGTATTTTGAAAACCCGCAGCAGTCCTTCACAGCCAATGCAAGACCAACCTGTGCCGAAACCCTCTCCCAGCAGCGGACCGGACTACAAGACTCAATCGCTAATCTCAACATCCACGCTGGGGATGGCACAGCCGCCACATCCGCCACCTATCTCACATCCCGTTCCACCGCCACCCATCAAGCCTGAACCGCTTCCCCAATATTTCTCGCATATCGCAACACCTTTAAATAATAAGGCTCCCACACCGTATAAATCAGATACTAGCGCTATTGTGTTTGACTTCGGGGGAGCTGGTGACCGCTTCTTGTTTCCGCGATTCAGCATCCTTGAGTACCTTCCCGGCGGCACTCAAGTTATCGCCTCGTTCCTAGTCATTCGCAAGGGCAGCACAGCAGTGTCAGGTGCCTACAATCAGAACGCGAGTTACTACCAGCCAGTTACCATGCGGCTCTCAACACCTCACCCAAAAACCCTCGAACCACTAAGAAGAGCTGTTGCTCCTGCGGACGAGGTCCGAAACTATATGAATAGTGTGTTCGACAAGATGAACCGTGCTGAGGATGCATTCCTCGCTACTCGGCTACCGCGGCCATCTGAGGGCAATGAGGTGGACAAAGTTGTTTCTATAATACATGCAGATCATCCAATCATCAAGCCGATCTACTCTCCCCCAAATACTCTTGCTCCGTTGAAAGTTTGAGCCGGTAAGTAGAGGTGCAAGACATCCTACGCGCCTACAAGACGGCTCTTCCATGAATCAGACATTTTCCTGGGATCTTGGCTTTTCAGCTTGGCTTTTCAGCTGGGTACTGGTGGTGCCGTGGATTCTTTGCGTCTTTCCGCTTGGCAGATTCCACCTGGCTATGACCATTGTGTCTGAACACTGCAGCTGCGATCAAAGTCTACTCCAATACAAACATCCAAATGTGCTAATATCAGCCTGGCGGAGTCATAACGGCCAGTCTTCATAGCGCCAAAAGTCTGGAGACGCTGCCTTGACTCGCCAGTAAGAGAGCTAGCAAATGAAGAACTCTTACGGCTTGGATTCAGTGGCTCTTTTCAATTGAATCTTTTAACCCATAAATATAAGATTGAAGGAAGTTTAAGAATTTCTCCTGACGTATGCTCTCTTCAAGTCCGTACCGTTGCTTTCAGAGCAATCCTTGAGCTTTTACATACTTCCCTTCTCACGACCTTGGGGTTTTTCCATAATCTTACGTCCTGTTGGAATCCACAATGATATAAAGCTCCTTCCTGGGGTTTTTTTCCTGTCCACATTGCAACTTTTCAAATACTCATGTGTCCGTCCACGGTATACATCTCATCATGAACACACCGACTAGTGAGCGGAGCTGTGTCCCGGGCGGAGCTGTGTCCCGAGCAAAGTTGGTATCCTGGCTGCATTCTTCTAAATCAGAGCATTACTAGCCACTCTAGACGATCACCGACAACGTGACATTCCCTGAGGCTCAAAATCTGTCTAGCCCGGCACAACTCCACCAAATCGACATTACTTGACTCGTCCTTGTCATCCGCTCTCTTGCTATGCTATAGTCTATTGTGGCTCTCGCATTGATGACCGATCTGGTTAACTTCATGCCGTTGAATATAAGCTGGTTGCGCTTCCCTTTTGGTCTTTTCATCTTACCGTCGACGCCATACTCAGGATGGTATTTGAACCTGAATGCAGCGCCATGATACTCAACGTCATACAAGCGTTATTGGTTCTCGACAACTACAGCGACCCCTCATATCCCGGCGGCGACTCATCGACTAATCCACCCAGTAACCCAAATCCTAGAATGTTGTCCTTATGCCATGCCCGATCCATCCATCCAGCATTGATGCCACACATGACTCCCAAGCAGCACCAAACAGCCGCCGTCTTCACGTCCTCACATATCCACCATCTCGTTACCTCGAACCCTCAATACCTTTCTGCCTGATCTACCAACCCAATCTTTCACTACTCTAAATATCCACCTACTCAACGCCACTGCCAGCCCCGAAATGCAGAATACTCACTCCCGAACCCACCCTGCCTTCCTCATTCAACATTCCTCCCTGCCCTACCTCCCCCCTACCTGGCGCCTCAACAACCATCTGCGCTACCCTAATCCCCCCTGCGCCCTCATACCCATATCCTATTCTTTCAGCCGCAAACTCACGCCCCTCGCCCCTAGCAACAGCACAACCTCCTGATTGGGCCCCGTATTAACACTCTATGAGGCCTCAGATATCGTATGCGACAGTGAGGCCGTAAATGGGGTATATAATGCAATGAGTTGAGGAGGGCGGGTAAGAAAGGGGGGGTTACAGTTCTTTTAAAAGAGGTCTGTAGAAAAATTAGGACAGTGATTTCATGGAAGGTATTTGGACCTTTCCATCGAAACTTTCTAGAGCGGGTAGGGTCGGGATACAGAATCTTCTTGCATGTATATCAGGCTTTGGGGACATGGAAGACTGTTGGCGGCAGGTGATTTTGAAGATTCTTAGTGCCAGCTCCTATGCTTTAATCTGTTGACTCGACTCGTGTCGTCTATGTTGCCTTTCTATCTTGTATGCTCCAGGCGTCCTCAACTCATCGCTCCGGTGAGCCAGCGACCCAATGTACGCGCTTGGCCACGCTATCCAGCGAAACAAGATACCACTTACTCCCCACCAACCCTTTCCCAACCATCATACCGCACCCTCAAACTCCCGTGTTCCAAATCCGACTCCATCTAGCTCCCTTCTACTTCAAATCCTCTAAATTCACACCACAGCAAAAGCACTAGCATAACTAACACTACTCTCCCCCGCCCTTACACAATCGTTACTCCGCTCATATCTCACAAACCTGAACCTGCCCTCCCCTTCTTCTATCTTTCCCTCCGCCCTCAGTACTTCCATCCCCGCCATCACGACCCCGATGGGGTGGCGCCCACACACGGTGTTGTTCGTCTCCCTTAGGATCTTGAGGAATGCGTCATGGCTGCCTGACTCGATAGCGTCCATGCACAGCTTGTCGATACGCGCTATACTCTCGTGTATCGGTGGTTCGGTGGGGGGTTTGTCTTTTGAGCGCAGGGAGAGCCCCGAGGAGGGGGAGGAGGTGGAGGCGGGGAGGTAATAGGTGTAGCTGAAGCGTGAGCCCCAGTGGCAGAAGTCACTGCTTATGATAAAGACGTTTTCTGCATCGGCGAGGTAGGGCGCTAGCAATTTCCCGTAGAGGCGCTCTTTTTCGGGGGTGGTGCTGCCGACGAGGATGGGGATTAGAGGCGGGAATGAGGATGCGGAGGGGGAGGAGAGTGAGAGGGCTTTGTAGATGTAGGGGAGGTGCATTTCGAGGCTGTGCTCGTCTTCGTCAACGGAGGCGGACATGGTGGTGAAGTGGTTTGTCTTCTGCAAGGCTTGTATGGTGGGGAGGTCGAGAGGAATGTCGCCGAGGGGGGTGCTGTAGTGGCTGCATTGGGAGAAGGCGCAGCCGCGGAGGTAGAAGTGGTGGGAGGGGCCGAGGAGGAAGATGCGCTTGCTGGGGTGGGGGTCAGAACTTCGGTGCGGTATTGAAGGGTGCGGGGGGGAGGTCGTACGCTTTGGAGAGGTCGAGGGATTTGTAGGCCCAGGCGGCGGTGGGGCCGGAGTAGGCGTAGCCGGCGTGACTGGGTGGAGGTTTTAGTCCGGAGGACTTGGATGAGAAGGGGGTGAGAGGCTTACGGGGCGATGATCACTCGTGCTCCAGGCTGCGGGATGGAGCCGACGCCGTCAATGGATTGCGGGACTTGGCTAAGCCAGCCGTCAAGCTGTTTTGAGAGGGTAGGCCCTTGATCAGAGTACCAGGAGCCGGCGTGGCTGGCTTCTCTTTTCACCATTGAGCTGCACGTCTCGGGCTTCGAACAGGTGACACGGTTAGACCTTCAATGCTGACGACGGGTGTTCCTGAAGGCGTTCGCAGAACCTCGGAAGGACAGATTCGACAGCCGTAAAAGACGTTCTCCCGCAGCTCAAGAGACTTCTCCAAGATCAAGGCGCCGAAGCCGAACGCTGCGTCTGCTCTGAAGAAGAGCTCCCCCCCTCATCCGGACTAGCGCGCGCTAACAAACCCCTGCACGCCAAAAGCTACGATGACAGCCCTCGCGACGCGAAACCAATCAAGCCGTCATCACTCTTCATCATCCATCATCCACCAACAATGGCTCTCCTACACCCAATCCCCAATCCCCGAATAGCTTCACTCTCCACCACCTTCCCCGCCCCCCCCTCCTACCAACTACCTCTCAACTCCTTCGCATCCCCAATTCCCGCGAACATGGCGGGCCTCAAACGTAAACGCTCCGAAAACACCCTCTCTCCGGATTCTTCCTTCGACACTCCCACCTCGCGCTCGCACTCCTCATCGCCTTCGCCGTTTCCGCATCCGTGGGCGCCGCTGAGCTCGCACTCGCCAAAGAGCAATAACTACACCTCCTCGCCTTCAGACCTACATTCGCGAACGCGTAAGCGCGTTCACAGCAGACCGCCGGACGAGAGCGCGATCCATGGTACTTTTACCCTGTCACAACTCCCCTTCTTCCCACCCATTCCCAAAAAATTGTCTAAAGTCAATACTGATTATATTACCACAGAAAACACCTACAACCTCCTCTTCTCCGCCGCCCGCTCTCCTCACCCCTCACCCCCCCGCAACCCCACCCAACGTCCCTCCCCCCCACAACCCATCACCCAACCCCGCCCCCGCCAATCCTCCCTCCACACCTTCTGGACCCTCCCATCCCTCTCGCCCCCGATCCCCTCCTCCTTCCCCCCGCCCTTACAACCATCTTTCCCGGACCACGCCACATGCCAAGACTGCGACGCGCCCCTGCTGTCCGACACCGAAGCCGCGGACGTGAGTATGGGCGGCATGGACCTCGATGCGGACCGGGAGGAGTTCCGGTGCAGAGGGTGCGGGAGGGCGGTGTGTAAGGGGTGTGCGGTTGTGGCGGTGGGGGAGGGGAGAGAGTGTTTGCAGTGTCGGACCAGTGCTAAGAGGTGGATTGGGGGAATTGGGTGGATGACTTAGGGGTGGGTGGGTGAAGATGGGGATGAGGATGGCGGGAGTTTTGCATGGAGTTTTGCATGGAGTTGTGGCTTTCTTTCCGGGGTGGGCTTGGTTGCTGTGCTGCTTACATAGTTGCTGTGCTGGTTGGTGTGATGCGGGCTTGTGGGATAGGCTTGGCTTGGCTTGACATGGGTAGCATTCCTCAATATCCTGAATCAAAGCGAATGAAATCCTGTCGTAAAGGATACATGTGACGATCCTTGGTGATTGCGAACCATTCATGATTCATGCACTGTTTAGGTCTAGGGATATCGAGCCTCGCCGTCAACATACACTCTCTTATCTCTCGTCACTCAAAATCATCCCAGACGTCAGACAAAGCTCCACCCGCGACCTAGAATGCCTCGCACCCGCCCACAACGCCCTGGCTAATCCCACCTATAAGAACCCAGATGCAAGAAACGCCTGCTAGGGTCAAGAAATCGTAAACCAGAAACGCCCAAGAAATCCCACCCGGATCTCTCACAAATCCCGTGGTGGTAACGCCCAAAGCCAGTACGCGTGATGCCAAAAGCGCAAATAATGGTATGGTGGTATAAGACGGCCCGTAACGCCGATGCAATGATGGCAACCGCCGGGTAGAAAATCCAGAATGCGAAACGCCCAGTTCAAAAATGCGTGGTATGGTAGTTGGTCCGGATAATGACCCCTTGCTGGTGCGGCCGAAGTTGATGTAGGTTGTGGGAGTAACAAACAATTACAGACGAAGATGGCTAGTGCCCTTCTCGTGGTGGCTGTTCACCTGGCGGCCCTCCATTTTCCTCCCCCCTCGCCTGCCTCCACTGCTCTGCCCCGTTCAGCCTCGCAGGCACCTTAGCCTCGTCCCCCGAAGGAGGCGGGGGCACCGGCCCCTGCGTGGCCGGCGATGTTGGCGAAATCGGTAGCATTGTCCCGATCGAAGCCGCGAGCGCCTGAACGACATAATTTCTCAGCTCCTTATCCTCGCGCTCGTCCTCTACGATGAGCCGCATCCTTTCCTCTTTCGGCATGTTCTCGCGTCTTTGTCTGCGTATTTCGTTGGTGATCCACATCAGTACAGGCTCTGGCGCGCGGGTTCTTTCCTTGCCGTGGATTGCACCATTGCGGACGTACCGGCGGGTTACGTCTGTTGCGCCGTCGATGGAAAAGGCAATGACGTAGGATAGTTTGCGGCCCCAACCTGTTCAAGTTGGTTAGCGGCTACCGGGATAGGGTACGGGGCAACAAGTGGCTAACCTTCAGTATATAACCTCGGATTATCCCAAGCTTCTTCGCAAGCATCAACGTGCACCCATCTCTTCTGATGATCCGAGTAGACCTCCGTCCATACATGATCCTCTGCATTCCACACCCATCTTACGCGACCTCCAACAGCACGACATAACATGCTAAAGCAATTGGCCCATTCTCCCGAGCGTCCTCTTCTAGATTGCAGTAGTGCCCATACATCACCGTAGCGGGGGAAGCGCTCGTATGCTCCACAGTTGACCACCGAGCAGCGATATATTTCCACCCGGGCGGCGCCTCTAGCTGCTTCGTCAGGTATGGGGGGGGTCATGCCCATTGCGACTGTGGCTGCTGTACAGACGGAACAGGGAGGGTTGTTGACGAAGGTGAAGAACGAGTTTTTGAACCACCTGCAACACTGCGTTAGAGTTGTCTCGTGCTCGACGATTCGGACGATAAAGGACCTACTTCAGTAATGCTTTGATGACACAGTCCTGATAACCCCACTCAGGCTTCGCTTTCCCACCAATACTGGCCGCTTGTGCTTGCAGAAGCTGGCTTTCGTCTTCAGCCTCACCGTATATCCTATCCAGCGGTATGACCGCCAATGCTTCATCGAGCAACCCCGGATTCTCGTACTTCAACGGCCCAATGGAGAGAGCTTGGAGTTGATTACGAAATCGTAGAGACGCTGCGTCTTGCGGAGGGGACGCAATCTTGGGAAGGTTTCGTAATGTAGAGTATGATGGCAGAATAGGCTGGCTGCTGGTAGAGGTTGGCCGAGGCGCATGATGTGAAGACGGTCGTGACGAAATGGATGAATTGTGGTGTCGTAGTGGTGAGCCAGATCGTGATCGCGTCCGCTGCGATAGGTGGTTCAGTCGCCTGGTGCGCAATAACTGCTCGAATTGTTGGGTTAAGTCGTTCGGGTCGAAGTCTTGAAGCTGGCGCCGTGAGGACGGGGCTCGAAGAGGGTGATTGGGGTCCGCCATAATGGCAATCCAACGAGATCGCGACGAGCTCAGGACGAAATCCCTTCAACAGCGTTCCTCCTCCAATCCAATATACCGTCTCTGAATGATTTGTAAAGTGGAAGTAGTTTGTTTGTGCAGGAAGTCGTTATGCTTCGGTAAAATGGTGAGGCTTTCTAGTGAGCCGCAGCCCAGGTCACAGCACTGCCGGAGAAAGCGCAGGCTCAGTAGGCGGTTTAGGGTGTAATGCTTCGAAGACTGGGAGGTGGAAGTAATTGTACTGCGAGTCGCGACTTCTCCCACGCAGCTTTGATTGTGAGGACAGTGGAGAAAGATTTACAGAAGTCTGGGTCTGGTGGGTTGTTTCTTCGAGATTGGCTCGTGGCGAGGTTGACGACTCGCCCGCTTTGCGTCGTCAGCTATGCCTGCCATGCCGACGAATCAGGCGTCGACGATGACTGACTAATACGACTCGGTAGCCTAGCCCTTAAGGTAGCTTAGTCTACTGTATTCCCCACGTGACGGACAGCATCATATAATACCTTATGAAGTTATGATACTCGTCTTCTGATTCACCTGATCGAGTGCGCTGTACTGACAAGTTTTTGTTATCACGAAGCCATGCATACCTTTTCTTTCACCAAGAGCAATTTGCTCTTCTCTGCACTCGGTTTCTTTCAAAGAATCACGGATATGGGACTATCCGATGAGGTTGTGACAAAACCCGACTTACGACAAGGTATCAGCAAAGTTACTCGATTACTCCATGGCATTGTGTTCAGTCATCTGGACCTCACTTCCTCTCGGCCATCAGAGACACATCGAGACATATCGTCGTCAGCGTAGGATTTCCGGTTTAGTCCTAGCGCCTTATGGTATTACGTGGCTTTGTCTACCTACCTAATTGTCTTGCAACAACTCGAATTATCAATCAACATTACCTTACGGTGTTACGAATTCATGGGATGATGGTTCCTAGCAATGTCCAGCGTTCCATACTATAAAGTTCTGGCAAATCCGCAAGGTCGTTTAAGGCTCTCGTCAGTAGATTGGTAGAACCGGCAAGTCCTACCAACATTTGAACAATGTTTGCACAGAGCCTTGGCTTTCCCTTCGGATCATGTGTAGTGCATCCTGCTTGTGTCACGTTCATCTGCCGGAGAAATGTCCGAATTCTTGTTATCTGTGGTCAAAACTGTGCAATCATATGACGGGGAAATCTTTGTGTCTGACAGACTGTTCTTGCGATCCAATCGAAGTTTCGCTATATCGTAAAGATTTCGAGATTTAGACAGTAGCTAGTATCTGTCAGCTATGATGCCTACTAATTGTCCCACTCCTGACCACCGTGATATCTTGGTGGCAGGTCAAGGTCCCACGGTGGCCTCTCCACCAGGGCGACCTCTACGCCTTTCGCTAATTCGTCATCATCACCATCAAGTTCTGCATCTTGATCCCCACCCTCGTTGCCCCTTCCAAGCGGTACTATACCCAAGATAGGCCTATACTTGTACGTACACCAGTGGGGAACACCGCTGTTTATTCGCCGCTTGCTTGGTGTCATGTCGCGGGGAGCATTGGCCCCGCCCTGTGTAGATACGGCGTCTTCTTCAACACCATTACTGAGTTCTCCTACCTCGGCTGTTCCTCGTCTCAGGTCAAGTAGTGCTGATCCACCAACGTTATTGTCGTCATCGTCAGAGTCCGCACTATACTCTTGATCTAGAGTTATCCATCGACTCGAATCAGGCTCTGGCCCGTCTGTTCTTCGAAATCTGCGGCCAATACCCACACCCATCTCCGAAATAGGGATCTTGTTTCCTGCTCCTGAGTCCTGTTTTCCTGGCTCTGGCACCACCTTTGGCGCACCTTTGGCCTCCCGCTTCCGTTTACGTTTGTTCTTGCTATTGCTGCCAATCGCAACATCATCCTCTTCTGGTTTTTGTTGCGTTTCCTGCAGGGGTTCCTTGGGGCGCGGAAAGTCCTTGGATAGGTCGAACATCCAAAGCCACGAGCTCCCGTACAGCCAGATTCGCTCCTTATCTGTGCGTATATCCCAAATCAACCCGGTAGCGCGATCCCGAATAGCTCGGAAATCTTCCGGTAGATGAGATGTGGGGTTTCTTCGGGACCACTTCGAGATTCTGCCAGAAAGCACCTCAAATTCATAGACTTGATGCTCCGAAGTCATAGCGAACAATCGATCCTCACCATTAGGAAGGTCATGGGAGTGTGGACGAGGAGTCTGCCGTGTAGGGTGAACTGTAGTAGTAGTACCATTGGTCAATTTGAGCATTGGTGGCCCGTTCAGTGGCCGGAATGACAAAATGATAGGTGCAGCAGCAAGCTTTGGTATCAGTGACGCAGCTGGATTGCGTATCCAGTGCTGCCCAAAGATGACGGTTGGATGCTGCTCTTCGTCGCCATCCTCGTCATCGGACGAGGCGGACGAGTCGACTTCATCTACGTTTACGTTATTTGGTTGCGTAAGATCCTCGTAGCCTTCCAGAACCCACGTATCAAGATATCCAGAGAGGTCTCCAGTGGCCAGGATTCGACTATCCTCTGAGAAGGCTACTCGGCTTATCGATCTGTTATAATTCCCAAGGCTTCCATGCTGGAACTTGGGCTTTGCAGCCTCTCTGGGGAGTCTCCTCAACTCAACAGGCTTCGGCAGTAGTTGCGGTGCTTTGCTTACAGCTTCGTTTTCCGTAATCCTGAAGAGATGTACTAGATTGTCAACGGTGATGATAACCAACCACCTGCCATCAGGCGAGAAGTGGACTATGCGTGCCCCGGTTCGATTTATTCGTGGTGGAGCTTCGATTCTCTGTACCCGTAGCGCATTGTTGATCTTGTGTCGTAGCCGAAAAATCTTAGTTTCAGATGTTGTTGACGCTGCGATCATGCTGCCGTCTGACGACAGATCGGCACTTGTAAGCGACTCCTCGCCCTGTGGCAAGAGTAAGCACGGCTAATGTTTTCAAGATGCTACGCAAACCTTGAGAGCAATCTTCGTAACTAGCTTTCTCGGCCCAACTTCAATTGAGTCGGTATTACCGTCACTATCATTCTGAGGCCTTTGGGTTCTGGAAGCCCGCCAGACACTGATTTCGCGGTGCCACCAACTCATTATAAGACGTCTCTTAGGAGCACTACATATGGGAGGCGATTGGGGAAGATTGGATAGGGACCGATGATGTTCCCTTCCAAATTCTTGCAGAGGAATGATGATCGGTTTAGTATCGAGTCCTGTCATCGCAATGTCAGAAATGCCGATCATCATTGGAAATAGAATGTCTTACCGCCAGAAGCCAGAATACTTAGTTGACGTGATTCAAAAGTAGCCATAGCTTTCACGTCGTGCGAGTGCATTCTTTGATGTGCGACCTCTACCCAGCGGCGCTGCTCGCCTGCTTTACTACTGTCTGTGCGGCGGTATACCACAGTCCTTCGATCCATGCCGCCACTAACAACCATTTCTCCATCTGCACTTGCTGCAATGTCTAGGATATCCGCCGTATGGCTCTTGAGACGCTGCAACAATGCGTAGTTCTTGCCATCCCAGAACCTTATTGTCCCTGTCGAGTCTCCGGATGCAATTGTGCCGTTGTGCAAGCATCTTATTGACCAAACGAGTATCTCTTTTGGTCCTCCGGCTGGTCCAGCACCGAGCGACATTTGCCGGATTTGTTGACCATTGCGTGTGTCGAATACCCGAATCACGCTGTCTGCGTACCCGGCAACAACCACATTCAAGCTTTGAAAAGCGATGCTTAGGACCCGAGCCCTCTTGTTTGAGGGTCTCGCGAGTATTTTCTGCAGTTGTAAATCGTTATCCGCAGTCGATAGAAGAATTATTGCTCCGTCTGCGCATCCGACCGCGATACTTTGGTATTGAGGCTCTGCCTCTTGGATAACCTTATTCTGCGCTTCAGATGTGGTTTGTTTAGCCACATGCTCCGATGGTTGCGCTGCTATACACCAAAGCTCTCCATAATTGCCAGAGTAGTGGCGTGCGGGCCTTCCAGATGCTAGATCCCACTCTGTCACAGCGGTTGAATAACCAATACTGAATAATCTCAATTTCCCGGGTGTTTTGAAACCGTTCCTATCTATTTCACCCGGGTCTTGGGTCCATACTAGACCTTCTACGCTCCGATCCTTACCTCCTCGTAATATGCTTTCTTGATGCCATGCGCCTCTTAGAGGGTTCCATATCTCAATGTCACCGTTTGCGCGGCCAATCGCAAGTCGCAATGTCGGAGGTCCTTTGCCTTTTTCGGCTGTAGAAGATGGATGCGAGAAAGCGAGGGCGTTAATAGCAGATGAAGGGTAAGGCACAAATCGGCAACGATGTATATCCATTTCCTAAGCTTACGATAAGCATAGTGTTTACACATAGCAAGGTTGTTGAAGGACTATGCCGTTACTCACTAGCCACGACCACTCGAAAGCCGTAACTTGATAATATCCTATTTTCAGAGCTCGTTTTGTTTGGATTGTTACCGTCTCAAACTTCGTAAAGAGGAAAGTTTTTCGCGGGAGCGCTTAACCTTAAATGCTTCGCTTAGACATTCGAGAATAAGGCATCAGTGTGAAATCGTACTCGTCAAATCATGGCTTGCGCAAGATTTAGGTTTACTTAAGTACATAGTATGTTGTACTGGTTATCTGATTCCAAATCTGAGCAAAGCCTGCATGGAAACATCTATCCATTACCATGTCCAAACGAGGTCAGATGAAGAGGGAAAGCTGCGGACGCTTGGGTGTACGTGTAGTAGCTTATGATCTATACATATAGCTACTTGAGCACTTAGCCATCATATGAAGGAAAGCCCAACTGTGAGCTTGACGCAATAGCCAGAAGTTGTTCGATTCCCGCACCGACTTTCGGGGGAACAAAAGACGTACTGAGCTGAGAGCTGGACACAGCTACACGTAGAGCCACCTGTTTGACATGCGAGTTTCTCGAACTACAGTAAGCGTGGGGGAGTCACAGGTGGCATGAGTAAACGCCATCGCCGTTTGGTGCAAGACGAAAGCAAGAAGCATCCATCTTCTGTAATAGCGGTTACATGTCAGATGTGTTTGAAGCGCGGCTGTATATCTCGAAAGAGACGTTTGAAAGTTGGGGATTGGAAAACATGCAGGTAGGAGGAACACAATCGAGATTGATACATCATCTTACACCACAACGTAGAGAGACGTGTCGTGATTCAGGAGAAAGTGATGAGCTGAAGATCCTTACATTGTCTACTTCTACTACTACTATCTGGCCAAGATGCTTTGGCAGCCGAAAATGGATGCAATATGTGGAGTACTACGTAGGTATGTGCAGGAGCGGAGACAGCTCCATGGTGGGGCCTGACGGTCCGGGAAACTAACGTTTCAGGCCCATCTCCTTCCTTGGGGCTGTATAAATCTCGACGGTCTTGGCCAGAGTCTCAAATGCCTACTGCTAACTGACCTCTTGCGATTCAGGTATGTAGTCTTGCCGGGAGTTGGAAGTGTGTCAACCGCCAGGTCCAGTAGGGTTATCATTGTACGGGGTAGTCTTCTATGCAATTGGCGTCGGGTAACCGGCTGTGAAGTCAGTCAGGCAACCCTTTCTTGAAGTGTGATACTGTACTTAGTGTGATACTTTGAGGAGTTTAATTCACTTCATGGCCTGGAGCCACGGTAAGTAGGTAAGGTGATCCAGGATCAGCCCTGTGAGTGGTTGGTTCTGGGGCTTGCATTGGCTGGCTGAGTGTGCGTTGGCCCAATTGATCGCATGTCGTGAGATTTTCGCGATAAACGCGTATTCTAGAGTGAGGTCCGTGATCCGCGTCATAGCTTTTAGGGGAGATTTAGAATCCAACCTTTTTCCCGCAGAAAAGCTTCAATGGGAAATTGAGCAATCCTACGGGCTGATTGTAAGACCGCCTTGGAGAGTAATCCACAACTACGGAGGTACATATGTACTATCTCCAAGCCAGATCAACAGCAGCACTTCGGTATACCTTAGATACTAAATTTTCAACCCTGATCGGCTCGTTCTGCCCCCCGCAGACTGGCGGCGCAACAGCCGTATCCGTCTCAGATCGCTTGCGACTTGGGTTGGTGGCGCTGACGTCCAATGGTGTTCTGTTAGAGATGAGCAATGGCCCGCACATCGCCATCAATGGGCTACTTTACCTATCCGATTTCGTTAAGCCGTTCTATAAGGAAGTTTTTCGAAGGTACTACGTCGTAAGCAACGGGGAATATAGGTCTAAATATCAGCTGTTAAAGGGTGACTTCAGCCACCGGGAGAATCTCAGCCCCTATAAACATAACTGGCTACCAGCTGCACCTAGTCACGCCATACGTAAGGTAGTTAACGCAAATCATTTTATTACTGCTTTGGGGATATGGTTTGGGCCAATTGTAATATCCTGGGGGAGGCACCGCAGACCTATGGCGACCCTGCATTGCCTTCGCTGGATTTGTCGGTTGAGAATGTCGTACGGCACCCCGATATGAATAAACCTAGGTTTCTCCAGTTTCACAAACATACACGTCGAAGCACAGAGTCGACGCCAAAGCTAAGCATCTCGAAATGGATGCTGGCCATCGCAGGTTCTCTGTAGTCCCCGAGAGAGTCCACTAGAGGCGAGCATGAGTTGTCAATGTAGAAACCCTAGAGTGGCCTTTGGTCGAAAATACGCAAACATTTATGATCCTAGGCTCTTCTCCCGCGGAAGAGCAATGTTGGTTGCCATCGGTGGGCACATGGGAATATCGATTCCAAAACCCTTCTATGCAGACCTGTATGGTGCCGGTCAAAGACAAGTCGAGGATTTGAAGTCTCACAACATGCAACAAACTGGTCCCGCATGTCACGTTGCTGCCGGTGGAATCCACACGACGAGAATTTTGTGACGATGGCATCGTGTTATCTGTCTCACCGCAAGGGGTTGTTCCCACAAGAAGCGGTAGAGTATCTACACTGTGGATGGCAGGGTTAAGAATCAGGGAAACAGAGCGGAAACTATGGTGGTAGATTGGCTGCATGTAGCCACCCCTGGGGGTTTACGCAGCAGCAGGATCCTATTATGCATAGGCGAGATGGGGACAATCCACGGGCGAATAGTGAGCGTCGAAAGATGATTCGAGAGCCGCCTCTTGCTAGGGCCAGTACATAGGAACGCGATTGAAGATCATGTCGTAACTCTCGGAGCTGCATGGTAATAGGTCGCGCATAGCCTGCGGCACCTAAGCCGTAGGGGCCTGTAAGTTGTAACACCAGATCGTGTGAGATGAGACGAGTTGGCTGCGGTGAAGTGAGGACCATTCAGTAGCTCGTGTGCTCAGGGAAATAGAGAGATGGTGTTTTGAGAAGACAGCGTTGAAGAAAAGGTGCGTGATAAACGATCAAAGGTTTGTGGTGAACCGTGCTTAGCATCATCGTGTGAGCGTGTTGAAATTGAGAACAGAAGAAACGCGACCAATTATTGAAGGTTTCGTCTCCAACTCTCTAACTCCGTACTCCGTAAGGGTACCATGACGCTAAGAATCCCACAAAGCGGATTGGCTGAAAAGCCGACAGGACGCTAAACCCATTCGCGTATCCCTGTCAAATTTCGGCCTTCAAATCTTGTATGGAGTGCCAGCCTCAACCTTCTTCTCCTCAAGTTGTGGAAGGCATTGCTTGCTTCTCCTTCCCACTATCCCCCTCCCCTCCCTAACACTTCTGCCTCTCTCTCCTCTGCCAGTCACACAGAGGTTCAGAGTGTGCTCAGGGATTGTTGAATGTGTCAGATGTCGCTCTAGACACTTCCAACCTACCTCTTCAACCTCCTGCCGTGCAGGTGTCAGACCTCAAATCCTTCGACAATTGACATCCCTTCGACTCACGGCAGCGAGCCATCCCTCCTCTTCATCGTCCTCCTCCTCCTTCCATCCTCCCTGTATCTACGCCCCTCACAATTCACCGTGATCTCGCTGTGTACTCGATCGATTGGTTCATTTCCCCACACTGTTCAGCTCTCTCGGAAAGGAGCCGTCTGGACGCCCTCGACATTCACTTCATGTACACTGGGCTCATGGGACATAAGTCTAGTGAAGTATTAAAGTAGGGGGTTTCGTCTTGTAGGTATAATTCTATCTGTTCTTCATTCCTCGTCGAGATCTCCAAGGGGGTTGAGGGTCTACCCTTTTACGGAAGTCCATCTGAGTCATTACACAATCCGGTCCCGAACTATGGTCTGTTCACTTTGGAATGAGATGCCACCGTCTACTTTTCAATGGCTTCTTTTGGCTAGATGACCGCAAGTACACGATCCGTCAATAAGCCGTCTCAAAATTCATCCTATTGTGCTTGACCAAACCTACCTTAATTCGACCACCACGAACTTCATCCACTATATCAGACATTTTCAGACATTCCAATTTTCATCCGATCACAACCCAGGCTCACATCAATCAAGCAGTTGTAACGCATCAACCATTTGAGCCAAAGCCAAGGTTTACCTTCCTACAGCTCTCTTTTCTTTACAAGACCAAGCCAAACCATACAATTCTTGTGCATGAAGAGTCGCAGCCAAAACGACTGTGATAGACCACACAACGCGAGTGCAACGCGTACCAATACTCGCGTTAGGACCTCTATGATATTTCTGCATTGTAGGATCTATAGCTATCTAACATTTTGCTAATTATTGTGTACTGTCTAGTCATCCCACTGTCCAATCTTGATATCACGAGTGTCGTCGGGTCTATTCAGGGTAGGTCGAACTGCTCCTTTTATAACAAGTCCTAACGATGCCTCCTTACATAGAGCTCGTGGTCTACTTGTGGCTTCACATTCTCGATCTTCGGAGAGTGGAGGCGTTAGCTCGTTCTCTCCTTCCGCTATCGTTAAGGTTATCTCTCGGCAAACCATTCCACAGTAAACCCAGGAACTTGACGAAATTGCAAGGGACTCCAGTACAGTCTAGTTCTAAGGCAAGTGGATTTCATTCCTATCGACTCCTCGCTGTACTAAGGGCTAACAGGAGGCAGCCTTCACTAGATATATTAAATCTCACGTACCGCTCTGCGAAAGCCGTCTAACTTGGCCGTCTTTCTGTCCCTACTACTACGATCCTTAATTTCTAGTTTTCTCACCACAGTCACTCTCTTGATAGTGTTGATATTTCACAACCCGGGCCTCTAGAAAACCGTTTTACAGTCGCCGACTATCGAAACAGCACATACAACTCGACACAAATGGTTCAAAAGAGATCGTTCGCTGAAATAAAAGCAGACTTCGATCAAGGGACCGAAGATATCTGGACCGTAACAGCTCACCAACAGCATCAACGCAACATCAATCGTCAACAAGAAGCTACTGCAGCTATGGCATATTTCCACGGAGCTTGTGATAGCTACTTCGTGGAACCACACGATGAGCGCGGGCAATCGTATCGAGAGTCTCTCCGCGAGCGTGAGAGACATGTCAAGCATCAAACACAGCTCGCTATTGCCGAGGAATTGTCACAACTAGCCAGTGCCGAGTATTGTCAGGAGATTCTAGAGGCCATGGAAAGCATGGAGGTCCAGCGCCTTAATCTACATGAACACTGCACACGCTGACTTCTCTTATAGCTGAAAACACTACCCGATGTTGCGTCGATCGAGATTCAAACAGAGATCCAGTGGTTCATGCGTCCGTACCTACTTGACTTCTTAATTGAAGCTCATACTGCTTTCGGGCTCCTACCAGAAACTCTTTTCCTCGCAGTCAACCTCCTTGATCGCTACTGCTCCAAACGCATTGTCTACAAGCGACACTACCAGCTCGTTGGGTGTTCTGCGTTACTCATTGCTGCAAAGTACGGAGACCGCAAGGAGCGTGTGCCTACGATCAAGGAGCTCAAGTGCATGTGTTGTTCCCTTTATGACGATGACATGTTCACTCAGATGGAATGGCACGTACTGCAGACTCTTGGATGGGTGGTCGGCCATCCTACTATTGATAGCTTCTTACAGCTGGCTCTTGATGGATTAGCCTACGATCCGGAAGTCGAGCACATGGCATGCTACATCTCGGAGATTGCAATGTTCCATAAGGACTTCATTTCCAAACGTTCTTCGGACATGGCTCGCGCATCTCTGGCTCTGGCCCGATGTATCCTTAACCGACCTCAGGCTCAGACTAACGACTGGACGTCCAAATATGAACCACACACCCTAGTCACCTTATCCCAGCAGTTGCATGGGCCTTCCAAGGTCTTGTCCCGCAAGTATTCGACGGCTCATCTCTCACGAGTGGCCATCACCCTCGAAACCTTCCTTGCTAGACAGGCTTCTATCGCTAGAGCCTCCTACGCACCACCGACGCCGCCAACTCAGAACACGATGGCAAGTTTTGGCAAGGCTCCAGCTCACAACGTGCCAGTCACGCCGACCAAGCAGCAGTACCCATGGATTGCGCCGAATAATACTTTGACTCCTCCCATTACTCCAACCAACCTGGAGTATTCTGGCAGCTACAATAATCCGGTCATGGGGAACCACAATCGCCCAGCCACGCCGCAAAGCATGGAAAGTCAGTCGTCGCTACGTTACAATACACAATACTTTTTGCCTCCAATACGTTCCCTGGCACCGATGCAGTAGCTACAACCGGCGAACATCCGAGGCACATACTCTCTATCTGTCTTTATGGATTATGGGTGATGGGTTGACTAAACAGCTATCCCTCCTACTCTATTCTATCGACAGGTCGGCATAACGAACGCTCAACCCAGCGTTTCGCATAGCCATATCTCTCATGTATCAAGATCTTGTGTCTATTTCCATTGCATCAGCGGATCCTGCATTGCTAGCGTTATCGTGTCCTCTGGTTTCTTCCAGCACATCAAGCGGTTTTACTCGAGCGTTTCCCAAAGATTGAAGCAACATGGAAGGGAGGGGACACCAAAAGCACCATACACTTACTTGCCAGGAAATTTCTGGCTTGTCGGTTGGATATTGTCAAATATCCAACATATTGTGAGCGCAGTAAGATCTTCGACATAGTCCTCTGGGATAATGTGGGTGGATCCATTTTCTGCGATTGCGAGGAGGATCTACTTTTTCTCTACTACCAGTTGCTCAGCTCCGGCTGTCTGGCTTTTACACACACAGATATGTCTCTTCGTTTGTTCACAAGAGATACCCTGGCTTTTTATTCTAGCACACCACGCGGATTCCAGATATTGTATGTAACATTAGGAATACGTGGTGTGTTTAGCTAATCACAATCTTTGCAAATATTGCTTGTGCATCGGGTAGTGTGAGTGGGATGCGAATAAGGATGTAATAAGTACATGTAAGGCCGAAGCACACCCTACGATCTGATTGACCCAGTCCATCACCCCTGTCCAGAGCCTAACGATACCTCCACTCCTCCAACTCAAAGCCCAACCATACCTCCAACCCTGTGAACCTCCCACACCTGTCATACCAAATCCCCCACTCCACCGCTTTTTTCTCGTTCTCGTTCTTGTTCTCCCCCCCACCTTCCTCTATTCGAAAACACTCAAAACCGGAATGTTTTTTCACATCTCTCTTTAAAGCAAAGACCCCAATCGTCCTTTTTTCGATCCGGTCGTTTCCGGTTGAGGTGGGGGGGGGGGGTTTAGAAAGCATGATAGTGATGTATCAGAGAAAGAGAAAGGGAAAGAGAAAGGGAAAGAAGCGCATGCTGGGAAGGAGAGAGGAGGTGGGGAGGGGGAGGGAGAGAGAGAGGGAGAGAGGGAGGGAGAGAGAGAGAGAGAGAGAGAGAGGGAGGGAGTTGTGATTTGATATTTGTGGGATCCGCGTTTTGTTCTTGTTGTTTGTTTTTCTTCTTCGTTCGTAGCTCTTCTTCGTTCATAGCTCTTTTTTTCTTCGAAACCCCATTTAATTCTAATCCGAATCTTGTTCTCATTCTCATTCTCAAACCCTCAAGGTTTGGTAGTCGCAAGCACAGCATTCCTCGGGTTTTCGGGACGGACTCGAGTCTCACACACACTCTTGAGGAAGTTGGGGGGGGGAATTGGGTGTTTGTTTGGGTGGACTCCGGGGGGGGGAGGGAGGGGTGGAAGATGGAATAGGGAAGAGGGAAGGAGGAAGAGTCGAGAGAGGCATACATCCACCCACCCACCCCCCTTACCACCCCACCCACCACCAAAAACCCCTTCCCCCCCTCCCTCATCAACCTCACCTCCAACCCCCTCGCATCCCTTCCAAACACACTCCTATACCACCACTCCCGCAAAGAGTGCGCTACTATGGGTGCGTTGTGGTGCTTGCGTTGGGGTTGGTGAGATTAGTTGGGGTGTGGGGGAAAGATGGGAGGAGGTTGGGAGGTTGGGTAGATATAAAGGGGGACGGTGGGTGTGGATATGAGGGAGCAGGGAGGACGGCAGTACATAGACAAGAAAGAGGGGATTTGTGATGGGATGGGATGGGATGACAGAAAGAAGGTCGGTGGAGAATAAGATACTGTAGATAGGAATCCATAGTCGTTGGCAGTGTTGCGCTCGGCAAAAACCCTTTGACTACTATATCTATCTATCTATCTATCTATCTAACTTACTTCTGTACCCCTGCCGACTGACTGACTGACTGGCTGACTGACTGACTAGTGCACACATCGCTATCGCTATCGCTGAGTTCTGAGTTCTGTGCTGCGGTGTGCTGCGGTGTGCTGCGGTGTAGTGTGTTGCTATCGATGTGTTTATGTTTGAGAGGATGGGAGTGGGTGGGTGAGTGGGTGAATGGGTGAGTGAGTGAGTGAGTGGGTGGGTGAGTGAGTGAGTGAGTAGGTGAGTGAGTGGGTGAGTGAGTGAGTGAGTGAGTGAGTGAGTGAGTGAGTGAGTGAGTGGGTGGGTGAGTGTGAGTGAGTGAGTGAGTGGGAGTGGGTGAGTGAGTGAGTAAGTGAGTGGGTGGGTTGTCATAGCTACGAAATCCATGCGGAGTTGAGATGCTTTGTTCTTTGGCTTGGGAAAGGGGGTTGGGTTGGGTTGGGAGGGCGGTTGAGTGGTTGTGGTTGTGGTTGTGGTTGAGCGGGAGTGGTTATGGTTGTGGTTGGGTTTGGGTTTGGGTTGGGAGGGCGGTTGAGTGGGAGTGGTTGTGTGGGAGTGGTTGTGGTTGGTGATCAGAGATGACATGGGATTGGATGGTTATTAGACAGAGGGGGAGTGGTTGTAGCGTGGGTGGTGTGGTCTGTAGGCTTCTGTGGAGTAAGTAGGTATTGTTTGGGAAGATTAAAGAGGCGTTGGGGTCGGGCAGGTTGGAGGGTAGAGTTAGTCGATTGGGATGATGGGTTGGAGTGCGTGTGGGTGGTTGGGGGTTTACATAGATAGGGGTGGTGGGTGGTGGGAAGGGGGTTAGAGGTTGACATGGTGGTTGGGTTTGGAAGAAAAGGGAGTAAATAGTGGACGGTGCATGCTTCAGGTTGTTGGTTGCGCAATCCCACGTGTTTTGCGCTGTGCCTCATCATCAAATGAGGCTCAAAAAGTTTCAGTTAGATTGGCTATGCAAGGGTTGCTTGGACTTGAGAGCACAAACAACAACATTTCTTCATCCAGAGTGTTTCAAACATTAAAACGATTGGTATAATGATTATCGCTCTGACATCCCCCAGCTGTAACAAAGCATTTAAAAGGTAATAATTTTCCAATGGTTTATTAGAGGCGACAAATCAGACGGTGGCTTTGTTCTGCTTGCCGCGCTTTTCCATGCCAGTGACGGACCAGGGGAAGTGGGCGACGGGGATGATAAAGAAGCTGTTCAAAAGAAATCAGTATCTATCAACGACATAGAATTCTAAAAGGCATTGGCTCACCTGTTGGAATCGTCAAGAATACCAGCCAACGCGTTATACCAAGCCGTAAACGCCGCCAGCAGCCCGAAAAACCCTCCCGCCTTGATAATCGGCGGATTTGGCGCGCCCTTGGAATTACGGTGCAGGTATCCGATGCCGAGGAGGAGGAACGCCATGTCCAGAGTGAAGAAGAGGGTGAAGAATGCGACGGTGGAGCGGAGCGTGGCGACCAAAAGGATGGTGGTGAAGATGAACCAGCCCTGTAAGAGTTGCATTAGTGGAAAAGAGCTTGGGATGGTGGGGCAGGGAAATACCATCAGGAAGAAGCCGAAGGAGTCGTAGAATGTCGCCGGGCCGCCTTTGCTGCCTTCGAGGGTGGAGGCGATTTGGAAACCGCCGGGGGTGAGGATGATGCCGAAAGCGATCCAGAAACCACCATACGAGGAGAGAGCAGTGGCACCAAAGGTGTTTCCGACGGCCATTTCCCTGTTGAAAAAGGTGATCAGCATCACATATGGGGTGAAAAGAAAAGTCGCTCAAGTACAAAAGCATCTCCAAACTTACCACATGCCCGCAAGCAATTGAACCAAGCCACCATACCCAAAGGCGATAGCCACCACGATATTCGGCTCCGCAACCCCCCTCGTCCTCATGTTAATCAAACTCAGCACAAACGTCGTGAGGGCAAAAGCACTTAGTCCCAACGGCGCCGGGTTCGCAAGCTTACGGTCCTTGACCTGACGGTAAGTACCAGGCTGGAACTCTCCGCCAAAGGCTGGCAGGCGCGCGGAGCCGTCGGTTTGGGTGTGAGCGAGAGGGCCATAGCCGAACCGGGCGGCTGCTTGGGCGGTCTGGTGCTCCTCGTGGGTCATTTCGCGCTGGACACCGTGGTTGCTCATGTCGGCACCGGAGCTGTACTCTTTGTTGAGCCCATTGGCACCGCCATTGTGGACGGAATACTCGAGGTTCGGGCCGGCGGACATTTTGAGAGTGGTCAGTGGGTCACGAGGATTAGGCTCGGAAGCTTGATGGAAGGAAGTCGGTTAACGGACAGCAGTAGGTTCTTCTTGAGGTTCGATGAAAGGGAGGAGATTACAAGGTATTTAAGTGTGTGAAGAAAGGTTGAAGGGAACGAACGAACGGGGGATCGATATGCGGGGAAATGAAGGGAGGAATATGGTGAGTAATGAAGCGATCCAGTGACATGATGAGCGGTGGAGCAGTGGAGCAGTGGAGCAGTGGAAACATGGAATAGTCGAGCACTGTAGTACTTCAGTACACTTCAGTACAGCACCGGGTAGGTGAATCCGACGACTCAATGGCCATTGATTGCCATTGGATCAGGAATTGGCGGATCAAAGCGGATTGGAGGGATGGACAGCAGGGATGACTGTTCACCACCTCATCATCCATTCATTGATTGATTCATTGATTGTCCAATGGCGCACCGGATCCGATCGACACAGGCATGTTTAGTCAGCGATCTAGTCGGTGGTCTAGGCGTGTGCCCCCATGCTTGGTAATGGTGCGTGTGTGTCGTGCGTGGTGTTGTGAGGTGTCCAGATCTGCGCATGCGCCTTTCGTGCTGTGGAACCGTTCGCTTGGGTTCTTCACCTCCACTTCACATGTACCTCATACCCAGATGTTGAGAGCAACGGTGATCTCCGCGTTACGAGATGAATGCTGGAATCCAGAAAGATTGCTGTACATTGCATCTGCTTGCTGAACCATCACGAGGGAAGAACCGGTAAATGCCACGTACTCAGACCTGTCGAACTATTGGAGGTCGGCTGTATCCGTGACTGACTGCCGAGGTCGGCTGATCCAATCGATGATGCCATATTGGAAATTCGACTGGTTCCGGACACTCTACTCTAAGGTACCTTACCTTATTCCACAAGCAACGGCTTCAAGCACCTATGTAACTTTGTGTAGATACTGTAGAATAACAACCATGCAAAGTCCAATTGAACACAGCAGGGTAATTCAATCGACCCTGCGTCAACAATCACCGACTTGGTGTTCAACCCTCTTATCTTTGACCTGGTACAAGATTAAGCATGCATCCACAACTCCCAAGATGTTCTTTTAGCGTATGCAGAAAGCTATGGATTCCTTGGCATCGCAATTGTCGCGCCCCCCCCCAAATTTACTATTGAATCCAGACATTCTTGACATTCTCAAACCTTCAACGCTCTATTGGAAAATCAATAGAAAAATCAAACCGGTAAATTTGAAGCTGTTCAAACCTTTCACAGTGCTGACATCCTTTTAGCCCCCCCGACCCCCGAAGCCATCATGCCGTCGTCACGTCGAAGTCAGAAACTACCTCTAGAGGATTCACTCATTCTCTCAAGCATCTCAATGGCGTCAGGCAAAGAATCTTCTACATATAGAACAAGCTTCGGTTTAAATAGAATCGAAATCTATGTTACTCGTTTTCAATTCCCTTTCCAACGCTTTGATATTCGCCTCAAATATATAATCATCGACGCTATGCTTGAAATGCTGCCTTGAAAACCGGTCACAGCGACTTCTAGCTACTGCATAGTGCAGGAACTCACCGAAGAAGCCCTCGAAGCTGAGTCATATTTCATGAAAGTGCCTTCTGATCCAGACCTTCAAAACACTAAAACTGAGCTCGATGAGGTTGAAATTCGACGAATATGAAGGCAGATATCGTACTTCACACTCGTGTGAGATAATGAGTTCCTCGATACGAGCATTACAGTGTATGCTGGCGTTATTCATGATGATCACACTTCTCGAAGCCGGAAAGGAACTGCATAGAGGTAGCAATTCATCTGCTAGCCATCGAAAGAAAGCCTCGTCGTTGAACCAGTCTTCACGAATATCGATACAGAGTAGATAGTCATCGATTGTATACGTCGAAAGAACGCTTCAGGAATGCTCTCTCTTTCTAGAGACTTGATAGCGAGCTGGCTCATCAATTGATGCATAGGCTTGATGACGTCACTTCGTAGTCTCGTTGAACAGAGTCTCGTCAACGAAGACAAGCTGCTCAGCAGTCAGACGAAGCAGATCTGCAACTCAGTTTAATCGCAGCTCATCGTTCTGTCTGATGCTCACACGCTGTTTCTTTTTATTGCTTCAGTGTCTTTTCTTCAGAATTCTGAATATCGTGAACCTATGAACATGTATATCTCACTCTTCTCATAGAAACTACATCATCTCTTTCTGCATGACTCATGATTGTTGCTCCAGGTATGTAATTAGGGAGTCTTCAGCTGCTGGAAAGACCTTTCGGAGAGCGCTCTTCGGACGAAACTGAGGTCTAAAGGAAGAGTCATACATGAAGAGATTCTTCTGCATAGTATAAACGATGTTACGGTGACAGTGAACCTCTTCGACGATGGCGAAGAGAGTTCAATGTAAAAGCAGGAGGCGTAGTATCTTCGAGCGAAGGGCCGAAGCCAGTTGACCTGTCATAGCTAAAAGGATGTCAGCTGTGAAAGGTTTGAACAGCTTCAAATTTACCGGTTTGATTTTTCTATTGATTTTCCAATAGAGCGTTGAAGGTTTGAGAATGTCAAGAATGTCTGAATTCAATAGTAAATTTGAGGGGGGGCGCGACAATTGCGATGCCAAGGAATCCATAGCTTTCTGCACACGCTAATTCCTTACCCCGGATTCAACCCCCGGACTTAACCCCCGGCGTGGATCATTTCCGCCCGATGGATTCGAATTCCGGGAAAATGGAAGAGCGTCTGCCAAGCCCCCCCAACTGCCGAGACGCATCCAAAAGCCTTGTCGGCGAGAAAGCATGAAAGGGAAGTACCTCAAGTATACAGTGGGTCGCGTGCATCAGGTACCACAGACTGGTCTATCGTTTTATATGTGATTGTGTTCGGACATCATGCACGTGTCATGTCACGTTCCTCAAAGCATGGCAATAGGTACGGTAGGTTGCCAACATAACATCGTTCTTACCTTACCCTTTATCCAACATCCGCGAACAAAGCCTGCCGGTCGGGCTTCTTCCCATAAGCTTACAGCGGGAGGCGTCGCCAAGTCGCTCGAGTGCGGAGTACAGCCTCTTGGGTTGCCGGCACCAGAATCCTTCCGAGGTACAGTAGAATACATACCCTACAGTGCTAAATCCTCTAGTCAATCGGATTGGGAGCCTCCAGGTGTGCGACAGGTCGCTTTGGGTTGACTGGACCCATTTGCAGCTGGTCTTTTTGGCGACTTGGTTGCTTCACTTTTGTACAGCTCAGAGGATGGATGTTATGGCCCCCGAAGCGGCTTTTCGTATCCTGAATTGGGTGCTTCTAAAAATGTAGAGCCGTATCCGGACTCTCTTGATCGAAGCCAAGATGTTTCAAATATAAACTGTGGCCTGGAGGAACGACGAATCATGATCGGGGAATTGTTCCGTCTTACTCAGAATGAAGAAAAGAAATTTATTCTAATGTTTCCAAAGCGCCTACGCTAGCCCGCTATCCTTCTGACGAAAATCTAACCGATAACCAAAAAGCCCCACGCGCGCCCAAGATCCGTGAGGACACTGTCTAATGCCCTAATGCAAACAAAAGAGAAGCTTGCAAATGCAGAAATAGCAGAGGCTTGCAGATGCCAAGGTATTCTGAAACCTGTGTGTATAGCCAAATCATGCCGATGACGCCGTGCCCAACCGACAGAAACCCTATCCTGCAAACCTAACACCTAGATATCGTACACGAGGAACCGTCGCCAATTGTAGGACTCGGTGGCTGAGATCATGAGTAGTATCCGGAGTCCTTGTCTTTCGTCCGCCGGCAGGAATCTTGTGAGGATGAGTTGTAGTTGTGCACAACAACCGGCTTGTGTGATGACTTAGAGCCGGAGGCACTGGTGTATTTTGATTCTGCCTGAGTGTTAGGATGAGGAATCTGTAAAGGATCACTCATTGAAGATATACCGTATGATGATGACTTGGGCAAAGGCTTGGCGTATGCAGAGCTTGACCTCGAGCCAGAGTTCGAGTAGCTGTTGTTGTAGCTGTTGGAAGGCATTGTGGTTGAGGATGATGGTGTTGTTGTGGGAATTTGAAGACGTAGAAACAAGGGTAGAGGCGCAGTGGAACCAATCGATGTGATGGTAAAGGCTAGGTGATTGGAATAGGTATGAGTGGGTAAAGGTGATGATGGTGTGTCTTGAGAGACGTTTGACCAAGACAGTGGGTGGTTGCAGATATCCTAGGCTTGAATGACTGTAGAGACGAAAGGTGTTTATGGAAAGCGGAATTGGTTTAATGGTATGCTTGATAGACGGATAATAAGACGATTGGACTGATACAGAAAAGAAAAGAATAGAGAGCTGCACGCCTTAAGTATACAACTGTATACGAGTATGAGCAATATCTTCGAGCACTGCCAAATGTCTGCCTAAGTATCAGGGCTTGTCAGATGCCCTGGCTGTCAAGGCTACAGGTCCCAATATGGCATTAGCGCAGGCAGAACCCTTAGCGTCTGAAACCGGTCACTGAAAAGAATGAGAAAGAACAGCCGTTTGGTCGGGGGTAAGAGTCATATGTTAAGTCTGACTCTCAAAAAGATGGCCCTAGAATGCTCAACATTCATCAGTGACGAATGTGTATCGCGCTGCGGGTTGCGCCATGCAAGGCACACCAACAGGCAGCGTCTGAATTGAGGCTTATGATTAGTTGAAAGGATGACGATTGGCGCAGATAACGTTCCTACAGCCTGAACTGTGCCAGTCATCGGCGTCAATTGGCATACGAATACAACCAGACCAGGAATCTTCCTTTTCCCTAAGGCTGCAGCGCTTGAGGTGACGACTCATACCCCCCACGGGTTTGAACTGGACTCCACCCCATAGCCACAACGTTCAGTTGAGCCACTTCAGCGCCAGCAATCGTGAGGCTAACGCGGCGAGAGATCGAGCGCAATGAGGTATGTCGTGAGTGCACTGCCCATTCTCCAGCTTGTAGCGCAAGGCTGCTGAGTGGAAAGTGGAACAAAGAGTAAGACGACAGACGAAACGAGCGAAAGCTGAAGTCCTCGTCGGCTGTGCGCGCTAAGACTCAATTCAGCTAGGCGTACTCGGTAACGAGGGAAGGCTCCCTCGAGGCCTCGACTTGGCACCTCAAGGGCGAACAGTTACCTTACAGCACAGAAGTTTACGAATCTTTGAGGGAGAAGCGTTTGCGAGTTGCAGGCATATTTGTAGGTCAATGTCTTCATGTACAGCTTTTATTTGAGGGTTAGCATTTTGATACCGTCATTGAAGCCCACCGGCCCGATACTGGTGCATGACTCAACGTTTGTTTCAACCTAATGTTTTGTCAAACGTCTCTTCGAAGCGTCGCATGACAGACTGTCGTTAAAGATTGGCAAGATCCCTTGAACCACCGCGTGTATGTCCGCAGCTCTATGCTGAACACAAGAATTGCAGAATGCGGGTAACGACCAAGTGTGCCTGCTACACCCTTCCCCTGCAAGAACCCGAGCATTGAGAACGAGTAACGTCGATAATGCATTAGATGTCAAGAAGCTCTTTCAAAAGCCAAGTTCAGAAACACACTGGCCGCTTGAGTGCTTTGACTGAAGCCGGTAGACTTCAAACTCACAGTGAAAATATGAGGCTGAGAAAACACTGCCTTCTTCTCGAACAGCAGAAGTGAGAACTCTGCAGAATTGCCACTTGAAAAGACAGGACGATCATTGGAAAATACAACGGTACTCCCCCAACCAAGATTCTGATAACTCACATCCCTGACGTGCTGCTCCCGTTTATGCATGCCAACCTCTGTTGATGACAAAAACGGTCCAATTGACTCGTTATCAGACCCTCGGATCCATCGTCAGCCTTTTTTGCCACCTCACTTTGTCAGAGTAACATCCAAATCACCCTATCCGTGATGTCGTGCCCTCTATTAGTATGGTGACCTTCTGGCCAGCTCCGCCCGAACAGTTCTTCGCTGTGAATATCGATTGGGAGGTTGTGTCCTGCCACTTGGATGTACAGCCTTGAGAGGCATTATTCCACAGAGTCAATACTATACCTTATGTTTTATCATCGGCTTTGCTGAAGACCGAGAAGCCTCTCTTTGCTCGGTTCGCCCAGCCTGTCATACTTCTGCGAACCCCGAGCGTCTTCTTGTGAATGTTTGGCGCAGCCTGTACCTGTGCAACACTTGTCGTATGGAATGTCGCAGCTGGACGGACATGGTTGTTCTTGTTCTCCATTTGCACGTTGAGTTGTGCTTTACCGGTGATGGCGATGCTATGCAACTGATCCTCGTTTTTTGCTTCTGCTTTTTCGACCACAATCTCTAGAGGCGGTGGTGAGCTCGAGAGGAATACATAGGGTTTGGAAGGTTGATCATTGTTGGTGGTGGGACGGCAAGGTCGGCCTATATTATTTGTCGGTCGTAGTTTGTGGTTCCCAAGCGCAGAAGGTATAGATGCAAGAGGCCTCCTTGAAGCTGCATCACGGATATTTTCAATTGGTCCTGCTGCTCGCGCTCTCAAAGTTGTACCCTGTCCAGGCAGTTCCCGATCACCATGGTGCTCTATAGGGTCGATGATTTCCAAGACAGCAACGGTTCCCGATTTTGTCGTAGCGCCTTGCGGCGTACGATCGCTCGTTTCCTTACCAAAGAAGTTTATGAGGCTGCCTTGACTGCTTGGGTGATAACTAGCTTTCAAGCAATCACCAGGAGCAGCCATTGGCGTTCTTCCAACTTTAGCAGAAATTAAACTTCCCTTCTTCCCTTTCGACGTTATCTTTGTTACTTGGTCCTTTTGACGTTCTTGCTCATCCTCTTGTAATTGTGCAGCTGCGGAAATGAAGCCACTTTCTGTGTGGAGCGTGAAGCGCGAGCTGTTCTGCATCGTTGTTGTACTGCCGATAGAGCAGACGGTATTGGTGATGGCAATGCCCTTGGAGCGAGTGTGGTTGATGGACAGCTTTTCGTCTGCCTCGTGTGAGATCTTGCGCCGCTTGGACATGGGTATTTTGGATGTGGCGCCAGTATCTCCATTCCATCTATTCCATCTCGCCTGCAGCGCCTCTGGATCCTCGGTTCCATCTAATGGCCACAGGTTGTCGTGAGTATTTGGTAACGTACGACAACACTCAAGTATATAATCCTCCCTGGGGCAATCACGGCGCAGAATCCTGGCAATATCGTCCACTGTGCTGAGATCTAACGTAGGCCCCTTGTTGACAAGATATTTGGAAACATTTTTGGAGGATAGGAATTGTGAGAGTGTTGTTTCCTCTAAGACATATATAAGTACTGCACTTGAACCCGAAAACAGGAGCTGGGCGGTCCTTACCTCTCTGCGAATTTCTGGTAGGGCAACTCATGTAGAGGAGAGCCTGTGCTCGTGTCATCGCCACATAGAGAAGCCTCCGCTCTTCGTTCGTATCCTCTGCTCTCGAGTGCGGCAAAGAACCCTCATATGCAGACGGAATAAAAACCACAGGCCATTCAAGCCCTTTGGCTGCGTGAATTGTGGAGATTATGATACGAGCGTTGGATGTCTCCCCCTCTGTTAAATCGTCTTCTCGCTGCAGTTCTGTCGCGAGGGCCACATTAGCTAGGAACTTTGATAATGTCTCTTCCGCCACATTGCCTTGTGTCTGTTCTAAGCCTTCAATGCGCGGTAGCAACTCTTTGCCGCCCCCAAAATCCACGCTTTCTTCATCAACAGTTATAGCATTGTCTGATGCCTGAGCAAGCAACTCTTCCACATTTGCCCATCGAGCTTCATGATCGTTCTCATGAGCTTTTTCCAAATATGCTTTCAAGTCAAGCTTTTTGATGATATATTTGAGAAGCTCTTCCGGAGAGAAACGAGTCGTTGTTTCCAACATCTTCCGCCGTGCTGTGAGAATGATATTTATAAGGGAGCTTAATCTTTGCTCGGCTGTTTTTGACATTCTGGTCTTTGGTATTGTATGTCCTTGGATCGCATCTCTTGCGAGGGTCCAAAGTGACCTTCCTTTCGCTTCTGCTTCCTCGAGCAATGCCTTTACAGTTGTTGCTCCAAGGCCTCGAGGAGGCACGTTGATTATCCGAACAAGCGCGTCATTGTTTTCCGGCTGACTGACAACTCTTAGATAATCCAAAAGTATTTTAATCTCAATCCGATCAAAGAACCTCTGACCACCTACCATACGGTATGGAAGGCCAGCCTTTCCCATCGCTGATTCTATGGTTCGTGAGAGCGATGCAGACCGAAGAAGTATAGCAAAGTCAGAGTACGCAAGCAGACCGCCACTCATACCAATTGATCTTACAATCTCCGAGATAATCCACGACGCCTCGGTCTCTGCCGATAGTAATCTTCGGAGGACAGGGACCGTACCAGGACAATGGGTAGGCAACAGGGGCCGCGAAACCCGAGACTCGTCCTGCTCTATGACTTCCCGGGCTGCGATTATTATGGCGCCGGAGGATCGATAATTGTCTTCAAGGTTTATGACCAATGTGTCTGGATATTGTTTTTGCATTCTCTTTAGGTTTTTGATTTCTGCTGAACGCCATCCATAGATACTCTGATCTGGATCGCCAACGGTTGTGACACTTTTTTTCTTGGCTGCGAAAAGCCTCATTAAATCAAACTGAACTAGGTTGGTGTCTTGGAACTCGTCAATCAGTACCACTTCTACGTTCGAAACGCACGTTGGGTGTTGCCGGAGAAGGTCAACACACCGCAAAAGAAGGTCGTCGTAGTCGAGAAGATTCGACTTCTCTAATTGGTCCTCATATGCTTCAAAGACTCGTGCGAATTCCTCATGGTCCACATTTTTCTTCTTCGCCTCTTGTTGGGCTAACTCTGCATGACCGATGCCCCGCGACTTCGAACAGGATATTCGTGATTGAGCTTTCCTAGGCTCAATGTTGAGTTTCAATCGTTTTATTATCCTTTTGATAATACTTGCTGTATCAGAGCTGTCTGCAATGCCAAACCCTTTGCGAATGCCAATGAGGTGGCCATAGGAAACGAGGTATCGTCGACAAACCGAGTGGAAAGTGCCCAGGATTAGTCTTGCCTCCATGCCATCGCCAATTAGTTTCGCAACTCTCTCCTTCATCTCCCGCGCACTCTTAATCGTGAACGTAAGGCATAGTATATTCCACGGCTTGTAGCCGTGATGGGAGAGTAGATAGGCAACACGCGACGCCAATGTTTTGGTCTTGCCAGAGCCTGGAGGTGCAAGTATCTGCAGTACTGTGGAGGGTGAAGTAACCGCCGTGTACTGCGCCGCATTGAGACCCTCGAGGATTGGGTCCATGAATGCATTAGGTCCAAGGGTTGATGATGTTCAAAGTACAACATGGATTAGTTCAATGATAGGAGACGCGACGTGAAAGTGGTGTATCACGGTTTCACGTGATTCCATGATATTATATACAAATACTCAAGCGCTAAGGTACCCCTCCAACTCCCAAAGATCACAATGCTTATGCGGAACAAATTTATACAATGAAAAGGTTATTGTCCTTTGCCCGAGCAAAGCCTGTATTCTTCTAGTTCTTGACACTTTCGTCCATTGGATTGGCTTATCATCCTTGAGTCGGCCGGATCTGTTGCTCGAATTGCCTTCGAGGTCGCATTTATTCGTGAAACGCCCCAGCAGCTAGGATACCCTTCGATGTTTTCTTGTAAATCGTCAACTCGTTCTTCAAACTGGCAGGTTACACCTCCATCAGGTCCTTCATATCTCCACTTTCACTCGCCATCTCCTCAGAAGTAGTCCGCCCCACCCTCTTCCCTTCAAACAACCCAGCCAGGACGTGCACAAGGATTAGTCAAAATAAGATACTGTTGAGATGGTAAGCGGCGAGGCTCCCAAGTAGCAAACTGCTGTCATAATGAAAAGACAAAGCCTAAGGGAGCTGTATATTAACGCCAAAAATCACTATTCACTGCGGTCCAAGCCGGTGAGCCTATCCCACTTTCTTGAGGAAGAAGAGGCATCCCAGCTGATTCTTGGCCATGTCTTCTTCTGACGTTAGGCACGAAACATTGTTGTCGCTGCAGCGCCACCACTCTCCGTCAATCTTTCTGCATGCCAACCAATGGCCACTCTTTAATCTACATTTCTCCGTCAGTCATCGAGAAGTGCAAAGCTAGGATTGCAGGGTTGAGCCTACGAGTTGCCAATGTGTTCTACCACCCCAAAAACCTCGTAGCGGTGTCCGTTCCCAGTGTCTGGGTAGGCAAACCATGGCGCCAAGTCCAACTCACTTGTTGGGATTGGTATGCTCGTGGAAATCTTTGCCTTCAACCCGTCCCGCTCCGCCGCACGGGTCAGTTTGATCACCGCATACTCCGCTAAGTGCTGTACACGACTAGATCTTGTGACACCACCCGTCTTCTCGCAGCTTTCGCACTTGTAGTCTTCCATGACTTCGCCTTTGACGAAGGCGTCAAGGCATTGCGACAAAGTAGTCGCTTTAGCGCCTTGAGGAATGTCGATAATAACAGACAAGGCAGAGTCCGGGACACTCATGCATTTGTGACCACAGAGAGAACAGCTAAACTTGAAGGCAGTGAGCACGAGGAAGAGCTCCCAACCTCTGGAATTACTTACTATATACGCAGTTGCGTAACCGAGGAGATTCTGCACTACTCTTAGATCCTTATATGAATCTCGGCTATTCATCTCCTCTGTTTCAAGGCGGTGAAGTAAGCTATTGTAGAACTCATCTGCATCTGTCTGCATCTCCCCATCTAGGGGCCTTCCATCGCCGTCTTTCACGAGAACACCCAATGCTTGTAAGAAAGCAAAGGGCGAAACAGACGACTCAGATGAGGCAGCAGTATGCATACGCTCGAAGAGCTCACCGAGATACGCTTGGACCTGGCTATCATTCGATTAGCCGTGGGCCTCATGGCATTGAGACTCACTTACACAGAGTCCTTGGCCTTGTTGAACGCATCTCTAACAAGTTTTTTGGACGCAAGCATTCGCCTGTGTCTTGTCCTGTGAAACTGCTTCCTCTCAGCCTCAGTGAGGATGCAATTGGGCTCCGTCTTCACCGTGTCCTTGGCCTTGGTACGATAGAAATCGACTAGCTCAGGTATGCCGTCGAGACATTGCACTACTGCATTTGCGAAGCAAGCAAAGCCAAAGTTGTCCAAGCCGATCGGAACAGCTGGCTTCTGTGGCGCTTCGGTGGAATTGGGACCTGTTCCAGGCCTCGTGGCCTGTTTGAGCCGCTGTCCAGACTTATTCTTCTTTGTCTGGCCCCCAGCATCGTCCTCTGCCTTTCTTTTCTTGCATAATGGCTTGTCGTCCGATTCGCTGTCAGACGCTTGCTTCTTTTCCCCGTTCTCCTCTCGAGGATTGTCCTTTAGGGTATTTTCCTCCCCTGAAGTATTCTTATCGGAGGGTTCCGCACCTTCTGACTCGTGTTCTGACGGTTTCTGGTCAGCCGGCTTCCTAGGCATCTTAGTAGGTGCATTTAGTGCGCTCGGACCAGTCTGCACAACTTGTTCAGTTTTTGTTTAACCATACTTCAAAAGAGGTGTTATCGTACCTTCTGCGCTTTGCTGTCTGGTGCTCCAGCGGGCTCTTCTTCCGCCTTTCTCTTCAAAGATTTACCAGGACCGAGGACCTCTGAGTCCTGCCCTGGCTTCGCAGATCCAATGCTTTTGACAGACCCTGTCCGCATCGATGGTCTTCCGGTTAAAGTATCTGATGGCTTCTTTGGGTCTATACTTGGGCTAGTAGGCCCCAATTGCGAAATCTTCTGTGGGCCTACAGATGGCCTGGCAGTCCCCTTGTCAGGAGCCGTCTGTGGGCCTACAGGTGGGCTGGCAATCCTTTCGTAGGGAGCCAGCTTTCGGTCTACAGGCGGTCTGGCAGGCCCCTTATATGGAGCGGCCTTTTGACCGGCCGTAGGCCTTTTCGTCCCTTTATGTGAGGGTTTTGTAGGAACCTGAGTCCTAGTAGTCCTTGGCCTTAGCGCCCTGTCGCTGAAGGCGCCAATCTATGTGAGTTTCCCGTTAGCTTATGTTGATTGTATGTCGAGCTCTACTTTGCTTGCGGAATGTTGTACCTTCGCCTGTTTGGCCGCCGGTATCTCACCATCTTCGACGTCGCCTATGGGTCTCTTTGCGGGTCTCAATTTGAAAATATCGGACGTCGTCATGTGTTGTGTTGCATCTCCAGTTGACTTGTCACTGTCCTCTGGGGATGCACTCTTCTCATCTCTGTGTGCATCGATCTGTGCTTGCTTAGTGACTATATAGATCTTACTTGATGAAGCAATACCTTGACAGTTGTCCCATTCTTCTTGGCCTCGGCCTTATCTGCCTTCTCTTTCTGGCGTTGGCGGATCTCTTCAAGTGCAGTCTTTTGCTTCTGCTTCAGGTCGGCGCCTTCTCCTCTTCTCATGTAACCCATATCGTACGGTGTGACTTGACAACGGAGAACGATAAATCAAGACAGTGCTTGCACAGCGAGTTGCTGCCGATAAAAGCTGGTTTTCAGAAAAGGTGTCTTGAAAATAAGTATCTTGATACAAGGTGTGAGAGTAGTGAGCGTATGTGGGGAAGTAGTGTAGGTCTTGGTTCGAGTCTCTTAGAGATGTTGGAAGAAGAAAAAGTGTGTAAGTGGCGTGATTGTATGTGGGAAATCAATGTGGATCTTGGTTGGAGTCTCGGGAAGATGCTCGAGCAAAAGGGTGTGTGAAGCGGTGATGGTACGTGGGGAAGCAGTGTATGTCTTGGTTCGGATCCTTTGATGATATTGGTAGAAGAGTGTGTGTGAAGCGGTGATGACATGTGGAGAAGCAACGAAAGTCTTGCTTTGAGTCTCTTGACGACCTTGGAACACAAAGCTATCTGGGAGTATCGATGATACGTGGAGAAGCAGTATGGATCTTGACTCGAGCCTCTAAGAGATGTTGGATGAACAAGATATGTGTAAGCCGTGATTGTAAGTAGAGGAAGCAGTAGTCGTATGTGGAGAAGCAATGTGGATCTTGGTTCAAGTCTCTTCGAGATGTTGTAAGAAGGAAGAAAAGTTAGGTGCTGTGAAAAGCTCTTGTAACCCAGGGTGAAAGCCTGTGTTGGGTTTAAAAAAGGTGACGGGGGAAAATATTGGTGTTACGAAATACTGGAATTCGACTTAAGGAGGCGTTGACTGATCGAGAAGTGTTGGAGTGGCAGGAGATATCCGAGAAGCTCAGGTTGTGTTGAGGGATATCCCGTATATTTTATAGCTTGATATTGGACCCGGGGATTCTCGAGGGCCACGACGGAGGTTTATGCTACGCTCTGGACGATGCGAGGCGGAAAGTAGGTAGTGATTACAGGCACGTCAAGTAGCAACGTTTTGATATTGTGCTAACAGTGGTTTAGTAGTTTTCCTTGGTGAGAAAATGGATAGAAAAAGAAAGACCGCACTTCCACAGAACGATATGTTTATAATCTGTTATCTAGCGATTATAGCTCTTTCGTCTTCGTCAACCGTTTTTACTTGTCGAAGATTTCTTATTGGATAAACCGTTTTAATACGAGTGAGAAGCATCTTATTGGGAAATGAAAAACGGACGTAAAATTAAGTAGGGGGATTGGGTCATAGCGAATATATTATAGTGGAAGGTGTGGTGACTGAGCAAGAAATACGACTTCCCCGTAGATGTGAAGTAAAATAAGAGTATAGCACAATTTGTGAAACGCCATAGAAAAAGAGCTACAGAAGGCTCCCTTGCGACGGGGAGGGAAAAAAGATTCCACAAAATTGGTGCCGAAGGAAGGCTGTATATAAGAACGGACAAGAAATAGCGGAAGACCAAGCTCATCGAACCTTTTTTTTCCCTCAAGGCTTTCTGTACCATGCTGAGGCCCGCTGACACTGACTTGACATACGAGCCATGTCCTCGAGCCAGCTTGGATTTCAAGAACGAACAGAAAACAAAAGAAAAAGGAATTGGAAAGAAATAGAAGGAGAGGATGTTCCCGTCACAACCAAAAAACCCACAACTACATCTCGTCGGACCTAATCGACAAGACCGCCTTCAACGTTCAAGGCCGTAAATGTCCTCCAAAGTTGAGCTACCCGTCAGATGACAAACATGCAGACAGGCCATCAGTATCGAACCCAGCCAAGATATTCGACAACCAAAATTCTATGCGTGCGCGGCTCCATAATAGCACCACAGAACCATCAACGACAATCACAAAGGCCCGCTGCAAACCCATCACTCAGATTCCGCTTCATGCTTCGAAGTCTCTTGGGGTCTCCGAAATCGACGTACTGTACCGCTTCCCAAACTCCAGGAGCGTTTCTGCAATAGCAGTACGCTCATTCGCAAGCGGTCGTAGCGAGTGGAGTACTGTAGGTCCGACGGTGTTTGTGATGTTTATGATGTTTATGCTCTCTCTCTCTCTCTCTCTCTCCGGGTTTCATGGTCGGTGATTCGTTGCTTGTGTTCATTGACGGCTGTGGAGTTTTTTATGTTGGAGGCAGGTAGGTAGGTAGGTAAGGTAGGTAGGATAAGGTGTGGCTGATTTCTGGGATTCGTTCCGTAGATTGATACTTCAAAGCATGTCGAGGTAGGGAGTGAAGTTTCGATTTTCATGGGGGTTTGGAACAAGGGGGATTTTTGGGAGAAGGCATTGATGAGTTTGAGGACTTGGGTTTTCGGGAAATTCTTGCTGAACGAAAAATCGACATGCTTGTTGTAACTGGGTAGATCACGGGAGTTCATATTCAGAAAGTTAGATGTTGTGGAAAAGCAGATTTCATTCAATTAGCCCTAGCATCTTACATAACGGTATCACATGAGCGGAATTACACAGCACAGTACTTTCATTAACGTGATGGATGACATAAGTAAAAATTGGGCTCAGCGCTGAGTTCATGAACAGTAGTCGGGGTAATCGCATCGTAACTTGAGTCACTCATATCCCAGTGTTTCAACAAAATCAATTCTCAATGCGCCGGTCCCACATGCACCGGATACTCTGGCGCTGGCTGTCCATATGCCGGCTGCGACTGCATTTCCGGACCACCATATATTGGCTGTGGCTGCACGGCTGCTGCGGGGGCGTAGGTAGGTTGTTGCTGGGTATAGGTGTCTTGCTTGGGCTGGGTGGTACCGAGAGGGACGCCAGATTCGACGTGGGTGTTTGTGTTGGGGTGGCTGGTCGTTGCGGTGGAGTTGTTGCGGGTGCGGATGAACCAGAAGATGGTGGAGGCTAGGGTTACGGCGAAGAGAATGCTAGGGCAGTGTTAGCGTTCGGGGGCCCTCTGGGATGGTGTGAATGTGGAGTTGGTGGGGTTAGAGGTCTGTAGGTCGGATAGATGATCTTTTGGTAGAAGGTAGGGAAGGGTAAAGAATGAATAACTTAAAAATCTAGGAGAAATTTCCGTATGGGGAAAGGGATTAGGTATGTAATGAAAGGAAGTGAGATTAGGACGTTATTGTACGCACGTCATTATAGCATCAAGGCCAACCTTCGCGCCGATGGAAGAACCTCCATAATGGGCCGAAACAAGTCTGGGTTCGAGCGATCGCGCGAGTCCCTTGGGGGCAGGAGATGTGTCTCGCTTGTATAGAATTACATCGCATGAGCAGAGGAGGTTGTCGAACCAGAGTTCGCCATAGCCAAAGCCGCACGCATTGCAGATGTCGGAGCAGTTGTAGCTGGAAGTCGCCGAGGCTGCGAGCCAGAATACGAGGAGCAGTCCGTCAAGGAAGATTTGTCCCCAGACGAACCACGGGAGGATTCTGAGAATTTCTCGTGGGCCCGTGGCAAAAAAGAAGTATAATAAACCAAGGAGGGCGATGACCGACTAGACACTGTGAGTTACAGAGATGGTAGGTGGGGGTCAGGAAAAACCGTACGACGGCAAGATTGAAATTGAGCTTGGAGGGAGCGCTGCAGCCAAGGTTATGGAAACTCGTCACACCTGCAGCGGTGATTCCCAGAACAACAATAGAGATGACAATCTGGAATAGGCGGATGAACCAGATCCATGAGAAGCCTCGAGGGGAAGTCTTGTCGCGAGTGTAGATTTGTAATGCCATTGCTGCGATAGAAAGGAATAGTTCTACCTAGGAATCTAATATGGGATTCGAGAGAAAAGCAGAAAGGAGTATTCCGTACAACGCTTAACAATTGACAACGATTCAATGGCAGTAAGCCCCCCTCTTGTACTCGGTATGCGAGACATGGGCAGTACCGTAGTGACTCGACAATTGAAGAGGCTGCCGTTCAGCTCGACGGCCACGCGCTTAGACTTGCGAAGTTGTCAAGTTCTAGACAAGCAGTCACGCTCAATGGGGGATTAGTTCGGACGCCCCCAATGGCCCATAATCCCATTGGTCAAGTCGTACCAATCAGCATGATGATTGTGACAGCCTGACAGGCCGCATAAGTGTTGTCGCTGCTGGCTAAGGGGGCCCTTTTGCTTTTCTCGCCCTCGTCGTTGACTTGGAGATGAGGGTCTCGGCAACGCGAGTTTGTGATTGGGTGACCGCATTGGTGGCTGCATTACTGTGTCGAATTTACTTATTCTACTCAGGGCTGGACGCTTGGCATGCTCTCTGTATACGTTCCGTGCAGTTAATTTTTTTAATTGATCAAGGTACCGTACCGAGTCAAGGTCCAAGCAATTAGATCGGGATCTTACCTTTATTTAGCTATTCTATTGATTTCTTTATTTCGACACCTTGATTCTTAGTGCCATTCAGCCATAAGACATGGCTTCCATGTAAGAGATGCTTGCCATAAGATATGATTCTAATTGAACCAAATCCAACAGGAATCGTACAAGGTGATAGTCTTACATACCAACTACATAACGCGGTACGAAGTACGAGATTGTGCGCAACGTCCAAGAATGAATCTGCTTTGACTTCCTGAGCTGCCTGTCAGCGACGGCGAGACTCGTATTCGCATCTTCTCTGCCAAGAAAACCGTAAGGTAGTGAGTGACTGAGTAAACTAGCTTGGAGAGGCAGGCATAATCCAGTGGTGAGACAGAGCTGTAAGAAACACGATGCCCGCGCAGGCTGCTCACGAGTCATCAACGCGATCTATGTTAGATTGGAAGGTTTCAATTTTCAGTGTTCGAGTTCATGTGTTAAGTACAAACTCGTGAACAAAACAAAGCAATCGATCATGCAAATGCTTCTCCAGGCATTCGGATTATCAAGTCATTGTGAGACCCGTCAAACAATACCTTTTCGTACGCTTGACCGTCATGCGCATTCCTAGAATTCTTCCCAAATTTCAAATTATTATACTCCTCGCTCTAATTGCGATAAGCATCTCCTACCACATCAGTGAAGAAGAATGTCTCAAGAGAGGCTGCTCTCCTACCACATCAGTGAAGAATATCTCAAGAGAGGCTGCTCTACAGTTCATGTTGTACGATTTATTACTTCCTGTGGAACTGGACTACAATGGTTTCTCATACATCCTTGTTCTGAACATCATGTAGCATATTCCTTATACTGTATGCACAACTTGGCAAGGGATTGCATAACTTCGCAGCTCGTGTACACCATAAGCAGAGTCCAGCTCTGGCTTCATCGACTCGCCGTGTAGTTCGCCTACCTTGACACTCGCGGTCATTGGTTTGGGGGTTGTACCCTCAATCGGTGTTGTGTGCTCGCTTTTAGCATGCTTTCTATGACGCCTGCAGAAGAAGAACACGGTTGATATCAAGATAGCGGCGCCAATGCCTATGCACACACCCAATCTAATTTGTCGTCACGACTTATGCTAGGTGACCTATCTGTCACTTTCGTCGCTGACGCTCCCGTTGCAGAGGTGGTTCGGGTAGATACTCCAATTGAAGATACTCCAGTTGGAGAGATTTCAGTTGAAAATATTCCAGTTGTTGATGCTCCGGCTGAAGATGTTGATCCGCCAGTTGAGGTCTCTGAGAATCCTCCAATTGGGGAAGCTGCAATGGAATGTCCAGCAAGCGTATAATAAGAGCTCAACTGGGCCGATGCACTTGGGATCACGGCATCATTGTGGACATTGATTTCTGCCTTTCCTTGCCCTTGGTCGCAGCAAGTCTGGTTGTCGGGAAATGAACAGACAGTTTTATATATACAAAGTGTGACATTCTCATAATTAAAGTGGTCGAAGTTTAAGGAAGAATGCCCCAAGTCTCAGAGGATGCAGATCAACTTCCGTTCTCGATAATTTTTGATATGTAAAACCTGGGACTTGGACGAAGAGACTGTCTTAGAGCGTAAGGGCATGCAGTGTCTTCAAAGGTTCATCCGTGCACGTTCCGACCACCCTCGTCTGTGTCTCTTGACCATTGGTATATAACAGATTGGTCTTGCAAATCAACTCACTCGCGCAATAAGAGCTGACCTAGGAACAAGATTTCGCAATAATCGAGGCGAGGACAAGCCAAGTAAGGAAACACCAATATTGGCATCAGGATCGCATGGAATATCGTTAGAAGAAGATTGATCGTAGCGGAAGCAATCTTTGAGCCGAGCAAGTAAAAGTGGTAGAAGACCATAACAGATGAAAAGCAAGCTTTTGCTCGTTGTGCTTCTCGTCAGTAATGAAGCATTGAGAAATCTGGAGAACCCCCTCAATAATAGTCAAGATCTTCATTGACTCGAGCAAAAAGCCACTGCGTCAACAAATCTTCATAAGTCAATCAAGTATAATAGGGCCATGCATAAGACCATACTGCAACCCATTGCAGATGGTAATGTCTAGGAGTGTATGAAGGTAGAGTCGCAATTAGCTTCTGTTTGACAGGTTCGGCAGCTATATTGTTTAAAGATCAATAATAAGTGGTGATAAATGGATATTCTGATCTCTCCTCACAAACCATACCCGTTGTCTGTCCGCAGGCGCTGTAGAGATGCATTTCCTGGAATGGGTGGACTGTAAACCGGAAAGAAATCATCAAAAGCGGCTGACAGCCAGTAAAGTATCACTACCAGCACGGATCCCTCGGATAGCCTTAAGAGGGTCGGCCCGCACAGCGCTCCACGAGGCGAGATCCTTACCGATGTTAACATAGTTCAAATGGCTCGAGCCGTCAGACACGCACCGGGCGATGGGATATCTTGCGCTTGGAGTAATTGCTGCTTCATTGTCCCTATTTGTCTACAAGCGTGATCTTCTGGTGAGACGTCTGCTTGGTCGTGAGGATCCAAAACAAGGGACTAAAGATCAATCTGGAAATCCACAAGACCGAGATAAAGATGCAAAACATGCAGGAGAAGCCGTAACAGAGAAGCATGGCTTATTATCTAGACCCGCTGCCAACCGTATCGATGTGGAGGAAAACAACGCATCCCCGCAAACAACCCCGAAAGCACAGGCTCGGACGACGGATGGAGATCCGATACCGTCTTTCACCCTTGACGAGGATGAAAGCGCCAACATAGAAGGACACGCTATTCCCGAAAAAAGAGAGACGGCTATGGAGAATATAGCTGCATCTCTACCACAGCAAAAGCAGCAATCTAGTCGGCTTCTCATGCCTCCACCCGCTCGCCCAAACCCAAACTCCAAACGAAAACCCGCAACGGCCTCCCAAACACTCATGCCACCGCCCTCGCGACCACCATCCACCATTTCCACCCTCAAGGCCCCGCTCAAACCATCATCAACCCTCCGCCCGCCTCCCTCAGCAGCCTCAAACCTCCGCGGCCCTCCATCCCGATCCCTCGCCTCCACTCCGTCCTCCCTCGCCCCCTCAACCTCCACCCTCTCTCCCTCCTCCCGTCCCTCAAAGAAAGTTCTCCTTTCCCCGGGCCACTCACCGCTCGACTGGGCCCACCTCATCAAATACCCTCCCACCCCCACCTACCTCCGCGGCGCCTCCGTCCCTCCGCACCTCATCCGCGTACCACCCTCTCTACTCAAATACCACAACGGGCGAAGAGGAAAAGATGCTTGGGGCGTGTGGCAAGGGAAAGTGTATAATCTCACACCGTATATGAAGTTTCATCCGGGTGGGGAGAGCGAGTTGATGAAAGGGGCCGGGAGGGAAAGGGATGCAGAGAGGTTGTTTTTCGAGGTGCATCCGTGGGTTAATTGGGAGGGGATGTTGGGGGAGTGTTTGGTTGGGGTTTTGGTGGGGGAGAATGAGGTGGGGAAGGAAGGGGAGGGAGGGTTGGAGGAGATGGATTAGTAGTGTGGAGTGTATAGATACAAGAGACTATATGAAGCAAACAAGTTCGACGCATCAAGTATCTTGCCACAATCGTAAATTCCTTTCCTCATTTGCACAGCAACCACGTCGGTTCATGGAAACGACCTGCGAGAAGTTCTAAAGGACATGTGCTTTCTGAATATATTTCTCGCGAGAAAATCGTTCGAACTCTTTTAAATTTTCTATCTGATTTTTTGACGACGTTAGGAAGTGTCAAACATCACTATTAAACAAACGTCATACTTCAAACCAATAATGCCTCTTCTACTAGTCCAACCGTCGGTACAACTATCTACTACAATCGTTTTAAAATCAGTAATACTTTGGAAAGCTTTTGGTCCTGATATCATCACACAGTGTATCGACATTCTTTCAATAATCATTCAGAATAAAAAGGATACCTTCGTTTCACAACGGTACACTTCTATTCCGTATAGGAAAAGTTACTAAGTCATTGCGAAAACCGCTCAGCCGCTCTTGATGGTTTATCCCTCGAAGATGAAAAGACACGACTAGTTGAGCGAGCAGCTGGTGTTTGCGCTATGATATTTGATAATCGTCGGACTTGGTTGAGGTTTAAACGCCGTAAGAGCATGACTCAATTCGCCGAAAAATGTAAAGTCAAAGTAATGTTTTTGACTACGGGCTTTGAGTCCCATTGAGGGCGCAGGCTTCTTTATAGGGACAGGTTTTTCAGTCGGTAGATAAGAGTGAAGGAACGTAGGTTTGAGGTAATGCAAGTAAGGCATCATAGATTTTGTTTCGCGGGGAAGGATAAAATAGCTTAGGAAGCACATGGAGAGAGGGAGATCTTCGGGAACATGTCTGCATTTAACTTTGTCCGTGGCACTTGCGTTCACACGTATAGGCTTCCTTCCAGATCCCAAGCACACATCCACCCAGAACATCCACCTTCCACGAAGACCCTATAACTCACTCTTGTCCACCCCCTCGATATCCATCAACTCCGTCTCAAAAACTACCCACACATTAGCCCACCATCCCATTCCTAATGCCATCCCGATCCCTTCACCCATCAAAAAGAACAAAACTAAAAAAGAAAGAAAAAACTCACCCAACGTACTCCCCCCCGGAATCTTCCCCCCCATCGCCCGATCCCCATACCCAAACTCGGGCGGAATCGTCAACTTCCTCTGATCTCCAATACACATATTCAACAGCCCCTCATCCCAGCCCTTAATCACCTGCCCCTGCCCCACCGTGAACGTCAGCGGCTGGCTGCGGCTGTAGCTGCTGTCAAACTCGCTGCCGTCGGACGCGAGCGTGCCGCGGTAGTGCACGGAGATTTGGTCGCCGCGGGTCGTTTTGCGCGTGCAGTCGACGGTTTTTGTATACTCGGTTGTGACTTCGGCGGCCAGGAGGGGGGTGGCGAGGAGGGAGAGGAGGGCAAGGGTGGGGAGGTACATTTTGAATGGGTTTGGTGGGGAAAGGGGGGTTTAAGAAGATTAGGGAACTTGGAGAGGAGGGTTTGTGGGAGGGGAGGGGACAAGTGGTCTTTCGATATGCAGGTACCCTGCGGCTGTCACCTAAGCGCAGGCGGTCAATATTTTCTGCCGTCCTTCCACTGCGTCATCGTCATCCCAGCGCGCCGCTGAATTTTCCAATCCTCACATAATGATAATCAGAACAACCGTTCTCCGCGCTCGCGCGCTCGCCGTCCGTTGTCCCACTCGGAGATATCCCCATCTATACCCGAAAAGCTCTCAATCGTCCGTTCCAATTGCGGCGCCCCGCTCGTTCACCAGCGGAGCATGGTGCAACTACGCGGGTAAGACGAATGCGGACGAGATACTGGATGAGATACAGGAACTGTGTGTAACTCTTTTTGCATCTAACTAGTGATCAGGGTACTGACTTGGTGCTAGGTACGCAACCGCAAAAGACGAAGTATCTCAACCCCTCCCCAAAAAAAACATCCTCTCACCCCCAGCCTTCTCCCCCTATCCATCCTAACAGAATCCCCAAAGTTCGAAATCGCCTCCGACGAAACCGACAAGAAAACGGTCTACGCGGCCGACGACCGCGCTGCCGCAAACGAAGAATTGGCAAAGCTGAAAGAAGCGTTTGAGAAGGCGACGGCGGAGTCGGCGGGAGAAGTGGGGAAGGAAGTGAGTAGGAGGGTTGGTGGGAGGATACGGGAGTTGGAGAGGGCGGTGGAGGCCATGGGGGAGAGGGCGATGGAGGACTAGGGGAAAGGGCTGAGATGGTAGAGGGCGAGGGTTTGTATACTTATAAGGGTGAGGGAGGAGATGGGGCAGTGAGGTGTTGGTGTGCTGGATATGTTAGAAGCTAAATATATGCCCAGGCCAAAGAAGCTATATGCTCTATAATTAAGAACCAAAATTCTACCGCCTCTTCTTGAACCTGAATTGCAGCTCATCCTCGCTCTCGCTATCCTCTTCCCTAACAGCAAAGGTCTTCTGCTTCTTAGCCGCAGGACCCCTTCCAGCACGATCCGGTGCCGGCCTCTTCCCGCTTGCAAGCTGAGAGCGATTCGTACTCTGCGCGGGGGTTTCGATATCAACATCTCCCAAGGTATCTTCACCTCCAAGATCCGTAACTTCTTCCTCGCGCGCGGTGGCAAAAGGCTGGCTCTGCGACTGCGAAGCACGGTCCTTGGCTTTCCGCCTCTTCTTCGACTTGTCGCTGTCGAGCCAATAGTCCTCGCCGATACCGAAATCTTTCTTCTTGACTTCTTCGAGCGGGACGATGACGCTCTGGCCGCGTCGCGCTTGCGTGCCTTCCCCTTGTCGGCGGAATTTCTTGAAGTTTTTCCGGCCATTCCAGCGCTCGTCCCATCGACTGCCGGTGTCGTTGACTCGTTTTCGTTGTGGTCGCACTGCGCGTTCGGGAAGCTCCATTTCTTCCACGACGGCGAGATTCCTCATTCCTTCCACATCGAGACCATCCATGTCGTCTCTGAGACCCGCTTCTTCTCGTCTTACGGCATCCTCTTCTGCTTCACGTCGCTGCCGGACTACTTCTTTGATGTTTACTTCCTTCTTGGGCTTCCTCGGCTTCTCCACTTCAGCTTCCTCTTGTATGTGGCCGAACGACCGCTGAGTAGATCTTCCAGTCCGCACCGCTTCTTCCTCTTCTTCAATTCTGCGACGCTTCATGGCTGCTGCTGCGGGTAAAAGCTGATCTACAAGGTCCTTTTCGTCCTCTTCATCCATTTCCGCTGCGGATCTCTTCTTGAGGTTTTGGGTTTCTGTGTTAGCGTTTTCAGGAGCGTATGAGTCTACGTCCATTTGGGAGTCCACGAAAGAGGCGGAAAACTGCCAACAATTAGTTCCTCGACAAGTTCTTCAACAAATCCAGCTACTTACCGCGTGTCTTTGGGACCTTCGACCACTGGGCAGGCTGCTCATCTGCGACTCGACTACTTCATTCTGCGTCCGGGGAGGAGCTGGCGCATCGTCAAATTCATCATCGAACCCCTTGAAGCGGCTTACAGCAGTCCCTCGAAGTCGCGCCCGTCTCGGCGCAGCCTGCGAGGTCGCTGGCTCAGCGGCCTCCACTAGTGGTGCGGCATTCTGTGATTGAATTGCGGCTCGACTGGTGCTGGAAACTATGACTCATCCAGCGCAGTAGTCAGTCGCCATAGTGAAAGTGCTGGCATTATTAGATCCAATCGACTTTACTTACCTTCTTCATCTTCCTCGAGTAACGGCCTCCTAAGTACACTAGCATCGTTTGTCAATATAGCATCCATGAATTCATTCTGTTCTATTAGTCGTTGGTCGAGGGCCAGAGCCACCTGTGTACAGAGCTCTGCGGCCCAGTCTGGAAAATCTTTGCTTCTAAATTTGACAACAACAACCCCTTTTCCTTCGCTTCCATCTTCGAATTCGCCGACGCCTTTCTCGCCAGCGACGTTTTTGACGTAGCGCACAAGCTCGTCCACGGATGTTTTGCCTGGGCTGAGTTCGAACTGTAGTGCCTTTCCCCCTCCATTGGTGATGGGAGCTTGCAGTGACTCGAACTGTGTTTGGTCACAAAAGACGAATGTATAACCCTCAAAAACGTTGCCACGTAGTTTCTCCGGAGCGAAAAACTCTACTGGACGCTCGTTCGGTTCATGACCCTTTGGTGGTACATGTTGCAAGGCGTCCGGCCAGCTGCCATCGAAGTCCTCTTCTAGTGGGGAGAGAGACTCTGGCTCATCCAGATCTCCCGGCGTGGTGACATAGACAAGGGCGTCAACGAAAGAATTCGAAACTATGTATTTGGCATTAATCAGGGCCTGAAGACCTTTGGCGGTATTTCGTTTGCTGGAAACAACATGGGTTGTTTTCTCGATGATGTACGGCAAGACGACTTTGATGTCTAGGTCTTCTAATCGATTTCGTATGGCAACTAGGGGATCTTTTCCACCTTTCAACTCTTTCGAGCTTAGTGAAAATGACAAGACTACCGGCTGCCATTTGATTCTGAAAAGAGTCGCCGTCTTTCCGAGCCTGAAAGTATGCTCATCATTTTTCAAGATCTTCTGCGCACCTGTGACTCGCTCACTATCAAATTCAGTACCAAATTTAGTTTCCTCGTCTTTGAGTGTAACCTCCGACCGAGCGTTCACCCGCGATCCGTCACCAGGCCTGATCGCTGATACAGATAGTGTCAGGTGCTTGCGAGAGACCGATTTCTCATCAATCATGAACCCAGTGTTTCTTCCTTTCTGCACTGCTGTCCTTCCGAACAGATACTTTTTCCCGGGACGTAGCCATATTCGCTTGCCTTCTAGGATTTTGCTGTCACATTCCAAAGTCCACATTGTATGGCATCGGAAAGTTCTGGGGACAATAATCCATGGACTACTCTGTACTCCGTAAACTGGTAAGACACGACGTGCAAGGCTAGGCCTGACAGGTAACGGACAGGTACTTTACGCGGGAGCGCTTAGGGAACTAGTTACGCGTGTCGCGATATCAGGTGATCCAATGACCAAACACATTGGGAAAATGTAAAGAGGAATCAAATGTCATATGTTTGTTAGCAAAGTGTCAAGCAATTGAACAAAGCGTTTGTGCTGTATGTAGTCGTATCTACCTTCCGAATCATAGGGAAATCTTGTCGAAGTAAAGTTGTACACTAAGGTATTAGCGTGTGCAGAAAGGTATCGAATCCTTGGCATCGCATTTGTCGCGCCCCCTCAAATTTACTATTGAATTCAGACATTCTTGATATCTCGAAACCTTCGAAGCCTATTTTCGTGTTCAAACAGCAAGTAAAAATGAAGCTATTCAAAAGCACTTACTGACCTGTCAAATAGCTATGCCTCGCACACTGAATTCATTCATTCGCTTCAAAATAGTACGTCTTCTGCTACTACATTGACGCTCTCTAGCTATCGTCGAAGAGGTTCACTGTCATTTTGATATCGTTTATAATATACAAGAGAATCTATTTATATATCATTTCTCATGCAGATCTCAGTTTCGACTCAAGAGCGTCTCTTGAAAGATCTTTTCAGTCGCTGAAGACTCTCTTATTGCATATCTAGAGCAACAGTCATGAGCTATGCAGAAAGAGATGATGTGATTTCTATGAAAGAAGTGAGACATACATGTTCATAGATTCACGATATAATCGATATTCAGAATTCTGAAAAAGAGACACTGAAATGAAAAGAAGAAACAGCGTGTAGATATCAGACAGAACGATGAACTACGATTAAACTGAATTGCAGGTCTACTTCATCTGACTGTCGCTGAAGCTCAACGACGTGAGCCTTGCATGTCTTCTTCGCTGCTTTGAAATTATCAATGATATGTCTCTTGAAATTGCAAGAGCAATTGGCTTTTGCAGCAGCGTCTGCAGTGTTTGCTTTGACAGCAGCGTCTACAATGGCCTTAGCAGCGACGTCAGCCTTGACTTTGCGGGCAGCGTCTGCTTTGCCAGAAGGTTTCTTCAATCTTGATGAGATGCTTGAGAGAATGAGTGAATTCTCTAGAGATAGGTTCTGGCTTCGGCGTGACGACAGCATGATGGCTTGAGGGATCGAGGGGGG
>JAABUO010000282.1_pt1 | contig 118158 bp, 119 predicted proteins | sample 5559291 | NCBI WGS metagenome assembly JAABUO01 (sample SAMN10711878, study PRJNA513372) | rock metagenome | isolation source: Antarctica rocks | place: Antarctica: Victoria Land, Finger Mt sud
CGGAAGTTAGAGCGAGAAGGTATCTCTATCAAATGAGACCGTACACTGAGGAGCCGGGTGCGGAGCAATTCGCATGCCCGGTTCTGGATTGGCGGCGGAGAGGGCGACCTCTTCGCCGACCATACGGGAAGAAAAGACCGTTAGGAATGCCAACGTGGACGGACAAGATTGTGCAAGAAGTGCTGAGAACGATACTCGAAGCCTACTACGAACCACAATTTAGTGATGCCTCACATGGGTTTCGGCCCAAAAGAGGATGTCACACCGCCCTCAAAACAATACAAGGGACATGGACAGGAACAGTATGGTTCATCGAAGGGGATATCAAAGGGTGCTTTGACAATATCGACCACGAAAAACTCATAGACATCCTGAGAGAAACCATCAAAGATGAACAATTCTTGGCACTCATTCGAGGGCTACTCAAAGCTGGATATATGCAAGAGTGGAAATACAATGCAACTCACAGTGGAACACCACAGGGCGGCATCATCAGTCCACTCTTAGCAAACATCTACATGAATGCCCTTGACAAGTACTTAGACCACGTACTGATACCCAAATATACCAGAGGAACGGGAAAGAAATTCAATCCTGAATATACACAGATACAAAACAGGATGAAGAGGGCGTACAAGCGAGGGGACACCGCACTTGCCAAAGATTACCGGAGGCAGATGCAGAGGTTGCCATCACTGCGACCCAATGACCCAAACTTCAGGAGAGTACGATACGTCAGGTACGCCGACGACTTCCTCATCGGCTACATAGGGACCAAAGAGGAAGCAGAGGCAATCAAAACAGACGTAGAGGGGTTTCTGAGGACACACAAACTGGAAATGTCCAAAGAGAAGACGCTCATCACCCATGCCAGAACGGAAAACGCAAGATTTCTTGGATACCACATCCATACAATCAAGCAGGACCAAATGCTAGGCATACAAAAGGGAAGGCCGCGCCGTAACCTCAACGGACGAATAGGATTAACTATACCTGACGACGTGCTACGGGAAAAAGAGGAGCGATACGCAAAGCAAGGAAAAGGGGTAGCTCGTAATCTCTTGAGCCACGAACATGAGTACAGCATCGTGATGCAATATCAGTCGGAGTTCAGGGGAATAGCGAACTATTACCACCTAGCATATAACCTACACAAGCTCAAGAAACTGAAATGGTTCATGGAGCAATCGCTTACCAAGACAATAGCCAGCAAACAGAAAAGCTCTGTGGTCAAAGTCTACAAGCGATATGGAACGAAGGTCAAAGTGGGAAACACGCTCTACAAAGCTCTACAAGTGGTCGTGCAACGAGAGGAAAAGAAACCGCTTGTTGCAACGTGGGGAGGACAACCCATACGACCAAACAGGAGCCAGAAACCTGACGAGACGATTGCGCCGCCGTACACCAATAGTCGGAGTGAACTGCTGCAAAGAGTCATGGCCCAAGAATGCGAATTATGTAAAGGAACAACGAAACTGGAAGTTCATCACATACGGGCACTCAAGGACCTGAATAAATACCCAGGACGGGAAAGACCGGCATGGGTCAAAAAGATGGCAGCAATGAAACGCAAAACACTCGTACTCTGTCGAACGTGTCATGTGGACATCCACGCAGGAAGGCCACTGACGCGAAAGAAAAGTCAAAGTTCACAAGAGTAATTTTTGACACTGGAGAGCCGGATGCGATGAAAGTCGCACGTCCGGTTCGGAGGGGAGAGGTCGAAAAAGTGCAGAAGTGCAACTCGTCGGCCCCTTACCCTACTCGTGCTTATCGCCTGGACGCCCATCAGGGTAGGGCGTTCCAAGATGGGCGACGGTGAGCACCACTTTGTACAGCTTGCCTTTGATGCCTATACGAGAGGACCCGTTTAAGACGCCACACCATTCACACTTCCACTGAGCAAGGGCGCGACGTGCAAGGGAAATCTCTTTCCAGTTAGGCGGGTAGCGGTCTCGTTGCATTGTCATATGCACATATTCCTTTTATGCGCTCTCTACATCATTGAAGAGGTGAAGTTGATGACGCTGAACTGCTTGTGGATTTAGCCAAAGGACTTCCGTTTGCTGTTTGCCATGCTCCGCGACCGTAGAGAGTGTCAGACGTTGCCAATGGTGCAACCGTTCATCATACAAGGGATGTGCATAGCCAGAAAGAATGACCATCCCTTTATGAGCATCTAAGGTCTCAAGCAGCTGCATATGGTCTTCGTCGGTCATCTCATACGGATAGTATTTCCGCGCTCGTGTTGAGAGAATGTAAGGTGGGTCCACATACAGCAACACATCCGGGGCATTGTAGTAGTCGATCATCTCTAATGCAGGTCTGTTACGGACTTCTGCAGAGCGCAATCGTTCAACAACTGCTATGAGACGTTCGGGAAGTTGTTGCCAGAGACGCACCGGATAGGCATGCCCATTCAGTCCGTTATGTTTCCATCCACTCACCTGGTACATTGTGCCGCCATGAGCTTGCCAGCAACGAATAAGAAAGCGTCGTGCATGCTCGACATCATCCTCGTGATACCAATTCTTTTCAAACCGCTCGTATTCCTCTTCACACCAGGGGGTAAGCCTGATAGCATGTACCAGTTCGTCACATCGTTCTCTCAGGACACGAAACAAGGTACAGATGGACCCGTTCAGGTCATTGAGCACTTCATGACGTGCAGGTGTCTTGGTGAAGAAGCAGGCCGCACTTCCTGCATAGGGTTCGACGTAGTGGACATGAGGGGGAAACAATGGCACAATCCATGATGCAATACGCCACTTAGCACCAGGGTACTTGAGAATAGGCTTGATGATTGATGTTTCACTCATGCGCCTACCACCTCTCTGTAGAGCAAGGGTTGCACCACTCCATCAGCAATCACTTGATCGAGCAACACATCACCATGTACCTCATCACCGCTCCACCCATCAGGCCATGTGTTACGTTCAATCAGATCAAGAATACGGGAGTACTCCTCTCTATTAATGAGGTCAATGCATGGTTTCCCTTCAACTCGTGCAACCGTGTTCACTTGTTCCTGAATGTCAAGCACTTGTGCCAACCCTGAGCGGCGTGCATCCATTGTAAGAGGACCCATACGCATTGGATTGGCGGAGAGACTTCCGTCCTTACGTCGATCTGTGCCATCCTTACGAAGTCGATACCGTGGTTGCTTGAGGTCTGCATACAGAGGACGTAAGCCAAGCAGAGGGGCAAGGTAGCTCCAGTAGGGAAGTTTCAGCACCGTGAGTAAGGCGGTATCCTTCGACGCAAGGTTACACCCAACACACCCTGTTCGGGCGTTGATCTCCTCCTTCTCATCTCCCCCGTACACCTCAGCAATCACTTGGGTAGGAAAGCCATATGAGGGGGCGTAGAACGTTAACCAATCCCAAATGTGGCACACCCGCCAGTGCAGACACGGCGCCAGGACATCAGCAACATGATCGGGGGTCATGTGCTGATACCACCCTTGCCCACATTCAGCACCATCTTTGGAGCAGGAGAGAGCAATCCGTTGATCGCGTGCTGCACTTTCTCCTAAACGTACCCCTGTGAGCATCAGGAACTTTTCCCCATACTGGAGACGCAAGTCCTGTAACGCTAACTCCATTGGTTCTACCTTCAGTTGTGGTGTACACCACCGGAATCTATTCTTTGGCGGTGGGACACCCCTCCCAAAGATGTAGACAAAAAAGCGATCATCTAAAGCAGGAAGAACAATGTGAGTGGTGATACCACGGTGCTGTAACCGCTCAAGAACGTGCATAGCCGTAGCTTGAAGTGGGGGTAGCTCCATACGAGTATCAGCATATAATACCGTAAGACTCTTTGGCGGGGGAACGTCACCTGACGCAATCAAGTGAGTCACGAGACTGACAACGGCGGTTGAGTCCTTCCCGCCACTGTAGGCAATTGCCCAATGGTCATAGAGAGACCCATACGTTTGAAGTGATTCTTTCGTGAGTTCTAGGGATCGTTCCATCGTGAGACGTTCCGCTTCCCACAAACTAAGATGCTTCATATGCACTCTCCTGACTCGTAGTATGAAACAACTCATACACAATCATGCACGTCTCACATACCTCTTGCCCCTCGACCATGCAGGGATAGCCCCAAGGGTCACGCGTGAGCAAGTCCCCACATTCAGGACAGCGTGGGAAGGATGCTCGCCGTTGCTCAACGCGTTCGATCACCGTCTTGCGATGACAGGTGTCATAGTCCTTGCATGCACACATCACAACAATGGTGTAGCCCCCCTCGACGTATCGCGCTATCATTGTGATAGTTGGTTCAGGGGCAAGCAAGACAATCGGTTGTGAGCGATCCTTATAATTCACATTGCCAAGTGTGCGGCAATGAGCATATCGCCCCTTCCATTGTGCCTTCAACCTGCTTTTATTCCACTGTGGACGGTAACGGGACACTGGACGCAAGCGAATATCCAGGAGCAACGTCTCAGGGTCGCTCATGATCTCGTGGAGATGCTGCTCAGCATCAGGTGTAGTGTAGCCAAAGGGAATGAGTTTTCCATCAGTTATCATGGGCTAATGGTCTCCTTCCTGTGGCTTTAGGGGTCGGTTGATGCTCCGCATCGGGTCAAAGCCGTTGGGGTAGCGTTCACAGAGTTTTGCCACGTTGACGATCATCACGTCCTCTAGTGTGCAATCAAGAGCGATACATCCCAGCACCAAGTACCACAGCACATCACCTAATTCTTCGATTAGATGCATCGTGTCCAGATGATGCCCTTGAAAGATCACTTGCTTGATGCTATTAGCAACCTCCCCCGACTCACTCGTTAGCCCCAACGCGCTCAACGTAAGCTTGTCTATAGGGGTGTGAGAACCTGCATAGGTTCTCAACACTTCGCTCATATAGTCCTGTTCAGTCATATTCTCTCCTTTAAGCAGGGAAACCGCTAGTACAGCGGCATGGAACGTTATTTTGACCTCGCGTTACAATGTATTAGGAATGGCATATGCCAATTCCTAAAATTACTTTGGGGGATACATGTTTATTGAATCGCCTTTTTCAGGACTGAAAACTAAAGATGAAATGGTCGGATTGGACCTTAGTGACTTGACGTTGGAAGAGTTAGTCCAACAAGACTCAAGCATCAGAACGTTTGAGGGAAACAATGTTCTCTACGACTCAGCTAAAGTATGGACACTTTTACAAAAGCATCCTGCTATCATTGAGTATCATGAGCAGCAAGGTAGCTATAACAGCAATACCGATCCCTATAACGCCGATACAATGAGTTACGAGAACATCATTAGCAATTGGCGAAACAGGTACTGTGGCCGACCACAATACGCCAGCAATCACATTCCACAAGGTAGATCGTGTTAGCAGGATGCCTTCAAGGTATGAGACTGTTCATTGAACAGACTTATATTCAAAGTAGCTACACGGCTAGCCGTTGCTCATACTCGTATGCAGTGCTTGCCGTGCAGGAACAGCGATGGGAATACGCGTATTCCGCCGCTTGTTGCAACACGTCCTCTATCGTCACTTGGCTACTGTCCCAATAGCGATGATGAAACCTACCACATGAGCAGTGATACGCGTCTATGGACACGGTGATCTCTTGGAGCCACCGATGGACGTGAGGAAGGTGTCCAGTGATCTCTTGAATGAGTTCCAGGAAGTGGAAACATCGTTCAGGGTACACGTCACTTGTGACCGTGAATTTTTGCCAGCCTAGTTGCTCGAAGTAGTGCTGTCGCACCGTTTCTGTATGGGCATGCTGCAGCGCACCATCTCGACGTGGGTAGCAAGCTGGAACCCATTCGCGGTTCTCGTTGAAGGTATGAACGATACTCAGACGAATATCCCCATCAGGAGACTCCGCACTATACAAACGAAGAATTTCTACAGGGTACCACTGCTTATCATCTAACTGCACAACAGTATAGCCGTAGCTGTATGGGGGTGCTGATCGTGGCATATTCTTTTCTCCTTATCGCTGCTTCGCGCAGGAGTTGCACACAATTCTTTCCCCCGCAAGCACATAGACTCGACACGCTTCACAGACAGAACGCCTACAGCGTGAGCAATCCCCAGCATATTTATGAGACTTGTTGCAGATGCAGCAACGAACACGAGGTCTTGAGGTTTGACGAAAAAGAGACATTGCTTTTTCCTTCCTTTACGCTATACACATGCATGGCGCAGGAGCGACCCCACGCCGATGCAACAGAATTTGATGTTTGAGACAATGGAGTGATTGTTGCGCTTCACGCGCTCGGAGTCGAAAATCGTAGCGACCATGACACGCGGGACACAAGCACTTGAGTTCAGGGTGTGGGTTGTGGGTGTCATGGAGTTTGAGATGAGCGGCATGCAACCACACGCGGTAGCGGTTGCCAGTCCGTTTACTCGTGCGTTTCGCGCCGTGCCGAATATGGCACCGTTGGCACCGCCACCCAGCCGCCGCTTTACACGCCGTTGCAATCTCTTTCCAGTTGTCAGGATAGAGGTGCTTGCGTTGCCGCATCATGACGCTCCCCTTTCCACCTGTTGGCGTCTCGCACGTCGCGCCAACCGCTTCACCTCATACCATGCGACGTGTCCGGCGCACAGCGTTGATGACCACGCTTTGGGATAGGGGTGATCGGGATGCAAGACGTACCAGCAACACATACACCGCTCATCAGGAACGGCAACCCCTGGAATGAGTGCAGGGGCAAGGGCGGGCGTGACATGTGGGAAGATGGTCATATGCTCACCTCATAATGATGCTGATATAGCGTTGCGTTTCAAGAGGGATACATGCACGCCACTGGACGCCACAGCGAGTGATTGCATAGGCAACCCGACCTGAACCCGCGTTATAAGCAGCTAATGCCTTCGCATAATCGCCGCCGTATCGCTTGAGGTAGGACGCCATCAGACGCGCCGCCCCTTGCAATGCTGAATAGGGATTCCAGGGGTTAATGCCTAGACCCGCCGCAGTACGGGGCATGAACTGTGCTATCCCTATCGCCCCTGCTGGTGAGACCGCGTTGGGATTGAAGCCGCTCTCTTCGTTGATTTGTCGCACAAACAGAGCAGGCGAGATACCCGCCGTGTGTGCGTCTTCACGCGCTATGCTTCGGTAATCCTGCCCTGCTTGACTCAGAAGGGGAGACGCTGGGACAGCATGTAGAACATGGTGAAACGTCGATGATGGAGCGGGTGGTGGTGCTTGCGTCGAGTAGTATATCAACGCAAGTACCACAAGCCCACCCGCAAGAACAAGCGTAAGAAGTGTTCTCATTGGTGGTTCCCTTTCCCGCTTAAAGCACATGGAACGCGACATGAGGAAGATGGAAGGCATTGAATGCGCCCGTCATGAGGGCAAAGACAAGCACTGCCATCAACGCAAAGGCGATAGTATCGCGTGTGCGTATCGTCTCCCGTTTGACGTAGAGGGCCAGAAGCAACGCCACAAAAGCAACGATCATAGGAAGGTGTTCCAAAGACAGGGTAAACATGTGAGTTCATCTCCTTTGTGAATGAGCAAAGCCCACATGTTACAATGAAAGTGACATGTGGGCTTGCCCTGTGTTGAATGGGGGCGGTTCTTTATTCTGCTTGGAAGGTTGATGAAGAACCGTCTGTTTGTGTAGGGGTAGCAGTGCTTGTCAGCACACGATCTAGCTCCGATTGACGAATACGATAGCCTTGCCGTTTGTTCACATGCGGGAGCGTGATCGCGGGTAAGATGCCGTTGGTGATCCAGCGTCGGACGGTGGTATCATCGACCCGTAAGCGTTGGGCGACTTCGTGAACGGTCAAGAGTTCATCCATGCTTGACACTCCTTGCTTGAGAGAGATTCCCAAGCTCGCGCCGGAGCAACTTGTCACAGGGCAAGCACACCCAGGCTTCTTTGTGGTTGTGAGAATACGAAACGATTTTCCGATGGCGGCGGCAACAATCACAGGTGACGTGCTGCACCTGTTTGGCTTCCCATGATGCAATCTCTTGTCCTAAGAGCGCAACGCTATGCAGTCGCATCATGTGCCGAATCCGTGCCACAACAATGATGCCCACAAGGATGAAGGCACCAATCACATACACGTAGATCATTGGGGGATAACTTGATGGAAGGTGGGGCATACGCGGGTCTCCTTTACTTCCCTTCATAAATGACAACACACATCACAATCATCTCATAGAGGGTCATTGCCGTTTCTCCTTTCGTGGGAGTCCCACGGGTTTCTCGCCTTATAGGTGCGTTCCAGGTCTCTTTTATACTCTAAACGTGATCGTTCTAAGTCCTCTTGTTGCTGACGTACCTGCTTGGCACGTTCCTCTACCTCTGAATAGGCGAGTGCATAGGTGCGTATCGTGTGCTGGGCTTGCGCTCTTTCCTTTGCGACCATCCGTTCAAGACGGGAAGGTTGCGACACACGAACGAGGATGAACACGAGAACGAACGAAACCACTATACAGACCGGTCCAACGATATGAATGTAGGGGCTTGGGACAATGCCTACAGCAGTACCGAGCGCAAAGAACATGTACCCGATAGCCGCAAGTAAGATGTGCTTGTTTTTCATCTGCACGAGTTTGTGTCCTCTCTCTTTCCAAACTTGAATGACGGAGGTAGCATGACAATATCGAACTTGATAACCCTGTGCCAACCAGTACCAGGGCGGGTGATGATGTTCGCGCACTCTTCACAGACATTGGTTTCATCGGCTACGCTCTCGCCCGTTCCTACTATCGTTGTTGCGGGCTTGTCGCATCGTTCACATTTCACTGTTCAATCTCCTTTCTAAGACGCCCAGGGACGCCCTATACGTGGTTTCAGGTATTCATCTCGCTTCTGTAGGTAGCGTTGTCTCATGCGCGTGGGCATAGCGTCCAGCGCGTCCTGTGCCGATTGCGTGCCGAGGAGTAACTGTGAGACCATCAACGCGGCCTCATGCCTATTCCGACGTTGTACGTTCTCTCTGCTCATGTCCGGTGCTTTGCCTGCGTCATACTCGCGGTCATCACCCAGGCACAACACACGAACAGGAACAACCGCGTTATGCTTCTGCACTATCAGCAGGTCAACGCGCTTCTTTCCTCTATTCAAACGGTATTCGTAGTAGTCGAAGGTTTCCGCTAACACGATACAGGTAAGGTCTACCTCTTTTATAAAGTCATGCACGACATACCGATAGTTGGTGAGGCGTTGTTTGACAGAGAGACACAACCTATCTGCTTGTATCTCGAATTGATATGCAGCCGCTTCCCTACGTTGTCTTTCTGTCAAACCACGCATACATGTACTCCTTCCTGTGCCCTAAATTTAGTAGCGGGATCGTCGGTACGAGCCGCCCTCGTTGCCCTGGTCGCCCATGTTGCGGCGAGCTTGCTCTATCATGGCCTTGCTTTGCATCTGCTCTATTTCGTTCCAGGTCGCGGCCCGTTGCGCCTTGCTTTGCATCTCCATGATGGCGTTCTGTTTGTCCATCGCTGCTTTCAAGTGTGCTTGATCGAGTTCAATGTGAATTGCGCTCACATCACGAACGGCGGTTATTTTCTCGCGTTGGTCTGCGAGGTACTTTTTCAGGGACCGGACGCCCACAACGGCAAGATAGGCCGCGCTAATCACGTCTATGATCATGGGCCCGAACGCGCGAAAGTAAACTCCGAACATTGCAGGGACGTTGGTTCCGGTGCTGATGTGTTGGTCTATCAAAAACAGTTGAGCGCAACTATTCCCGATGCCGAGCACCAGAAAGAGCAGAGCGAGGGTTATGAACGTTGGCAACTGTGAACGGTCTTTGAGGGAACGCTTGAAACTCACTACGACGGCTAAACCGAGGATAGGGAGCATCAGTTCTAAGGTGATACTGATAAGGTGAGCGTACACGCTCCAGGCGTTCCCAAGATTGAACGGGCCAGAGAACGCATCACCAATAGCCGCACCCACATACGCCGCTGTTATAGGTGGAAAGGCATACGCAAGAACGGTATAGAGTGCGGTGGTTATCCGTTCCATTGGTGCCTGTTTGTCTTCGTCAAAGCTATTGATGACCTGCTGAAATTGCGCGGTCTGTTCAGCAGCGCGACTTATCGCAGGCACTGGTACGGGTTGTGTCGCATCTATGAAGGTGCCGCTCACCACGTCGCTCTGTTCAGCAGGAGTCGTCGTTTGATTTGGCACAATCGCGGGTGGTTGCGCTGTCTGATTGTCAGGTGCGGGCGGTTGAACAGGTGCAGGAGCAGGGGGTGTGAGAGGCACGTCGTCTTTGCCAATTGCCTTATCTATCACGCCCCCTACAGCATTACTCATCCTGTCAAGGATATTCGTCATGAATTCTTTTCCTTTTTGTGAAGTCTGAACATCGACGATCAACAGATTTTTTTGAGGAGGCACAAACGAGCCTGTAGCGTCATTCAATCGACGTTGAAACGACGCTAAGATGCACAGAAGCGACATTGTGTAATGTCGCTTCTGTGACGCGCTGGATGCGTCTACTGTCCGTTCGCATTACCTTTCGCAGCCTTAGCATCATCCTTCGCTTTATTAAGGGCGGCGCGTGCCCCTGCTCTCAAATCCATATGATCTTTCCTCATAGATGCCAGCGTTTCACGATTGAAGCGTTTGTTAATTTTGTTGATCTTCGAGGTGATTTGAGCGAGTAACATCACGTACTCTTGCATCATGAAGATGCGCCCATCGTCGCGAGCTTTGTCTACACGGTCTTGCATGTCGTGGCGCAATTCTTCGAGGTCTTTCAAGTCCTCTTCAATAGGTGCCAGTGCCAACTGCTTGCCATTGAGTGTGACGGTATTGCTGCTAGCGTTTGCCATGTGTGAGTTCTCCTTTATGATGTTCTATGAACGGGTAGAATATGTCTCATCCTGAGAGATAAGACAAGGGACGTAGTAGGAGCTTATGCCGCGTCTTCGTCGTAGGCGTGGGCATCATGCCATGACAGCGACCAGGCGCGGGAAAGCGTCTCCATAACCTGTTGTGCGACTTCATGCGCCTCCTGAGAAGCATAGCACCAGAAGCGTGATTCATGAGGGGGTAACGAACGGATAGGCCAATCTGAACCCGCAAGGTAGATCACCTCGACGCCGTGCGGTCCTGCGTAGTGGAACTGTGCAGGGAGCGCATATGGGGCAACCGTCACGGATGCTTTTTGTGCGACCATCGTGAACGTGAGCGCGAAACCGAGGGGGGCTAAGCGACGTGTGACCTCTTCGGGCGTGGGACAGGTGGCACAGAAGGCCGAGCGTTCAATGGATTGTGGCGTGGATATCACCTCCTTTCTTTACAGGAATAAATGTTTGAACCTTAACCGATAAGGCTCATCATAGCTAAACTCGATTGAGGAGCAAGCGCGATTAGCTATGTCAACCTAACGGTTTGGAGAGAGAAACGAGGGATAATGGAGAGGGAAACAGGGGATATCAACGCACTACAAAAACGCTTTACAGGAACAATAGTACCCACAAGCAACGCAACATACATATCTTTTATACTCTCCTTTCCTGTACATCGTGTGCTTGTGTGACAGCAGCTACTCTGATACGTCTAGCGGTCATCACCCATGACAGGTAGTCCTTTGGCTGCTTATTGCGTCTCAACAGAGGCAGGTTCCCTAAAGCGTGATTTTGAGTAGGCCATGTCTTTTATTCAGTTTTTAATGTACCCTTGAAGTTCTTGTTTCTTGTAAGTACCAGTGAAATTTCACTGGTACGTTCCAATTATAGTTGGTCCGTACCAGATTGTCAAGCATAATTCGCACCAGATTATTAAATCGAAGCAAATGTATAGAATTTTGTGTTGGATTATGTTACACTTCGGTATATCTCTGGTCCCTACCAGCGATATATTAGGAGGAAGTTATGGTAGAGGAAAAAGATACCAAAATTGATGATGTAGTCGCAGAACTACAAAACCGAATACATCAGGGACAATATGTTGCAGGGCAACGTTTGCCCTCAGAGCGTGAAATTCAGGAAGAACTGAATGTAAGCAGGGCTACTATACGTTCTGCATTTTTGAGGCTACAAGCAGAAAATCTTATAGATGTTGTGCCAAGAGGCGGAGCGTTTGTACGTTCCCCTAGTTCAAAAGTTGTTGTAGGTCCATCTAATCCTCATGTGGCGAAGGGACTGGAACTAAAACGAGCCGGTTCATTTATACGTGCGATGCAAGCACAAGGGAGACAAACACTAATTCGTTTTATTGAACCATCTTCGATTATCCCTGCTGGAATAGAGTTAGGGAGCAAGATGGAAACGAATCCCGATACGCAAGTGCTACGACGTTATCGCATTCATATCATAGACCAAGTTCCATACAGGATACTGGATAGCTACTACCTTGCATCATTACTAGGCGGACTACTTGGTAAAGATGAAGGATACATCCCCTTATTCAAGTGGTTATATGAGCATAGTGGACAAAGAGCAGCAAATGCATTTGAAAGACTGAATATTCGCATGCCATTAGCAGAAGAAGCTACTATGCTCAATATATCCAGAACGCAACCAGTGGTTGATATGGATAGATGGGTATGGACAAATAAAGATGTTCTTTTTGAGTACACACGCATTATTGCAAATGCATCACTTCACGAATATACCTACACGTATGATATTGACGAGGAGGCCAGTAAGTGACCATTATTGACGAAACGACTAAATCCGAACTTGTGCGAGAAATAGCACTGATGTTAGCAAGAAAACAAAGCCTTTCCTTCGCATCAGACTTTCACGCTTTTGCAGAAGGACGACAACTTGTATTAGCGGGAGTCCCGTTTGAGAACTTTTCAAAAGGACCAAATACTAAAAGAAGTGATGGAGATGTTGTCGCTCATGCAATTGTTATGGCATTGGCAGGAGCAACCAATACGGGTGATATTGACGATTGGTTTCCTGACCAGGGAGAAACAGATATAAAATCCATTGAGTACCTACCTGAAATACGCAAACGCCTCATAGAAAAGGAACACTTAACAATTGGCACAATAGATGTAACTATTCTCTGTGGTGAGCAACCGCGCATGAAAAAGCGTATACCCGAAATGCAACATAATATTGCAGAAGGACTAGGTACCAGTCTCGATCAAGTACACGTCAAAGTTAGTAGCATGGATGGTGAAGACGAAATAGCACGTTTGGAGGGTATCGAAGCGCGAGTGTTGATTAGTCTCTGGAAAGGGTTATGATTGTACATCATTTAAGTATTAGGGAAACACTGTGATAAACAATGACAAAAATATCGTTGAATGGGCAGAAGAACAAGCCTCAACACTATTATCACCTATGGGGAATAGATGGCTACATGTTCAAGGAGTTGTAGAAAGAGCGCGTAAGGTTAGCCAGATTTTTAATGATAAGGATGGAGCGTATCTTATTGCAGCAGCTTACCTGCACGACATAGGATATGCTCCCTCTCTTAAAAGGACTGGATTTCATCCCATTGATGGCGCGTACTACTTACGCTCTCACAAGCAAAATCGTTTAGCGTCACTAGTTGCTCACCACTCTGAGGCACAATTTGAAGCAAGCTTACGAGGACTGATAGCAGAGCTAGACAAATTTCCTCGTAAATGCTCGTCACTAAGCGATGCTCTTACATACTGTGATATGACTACAAGCCCAACAGGGTTAAGCATCTCATTTCAAGAACGTATAGCCGATATATTTGGTCGCTATGATGATGGAAATATTGTCTCAAAAGCAATACATCTAGCAGTACCTGCCTTATCTCTTGCGGTTGAAAGAATCCAAAAAAAGCTTGAAACGTAGTTTTCCTTCTACAGGGAAACGAACTAGAATAGCACTATCCTATTATCTACCCAAGCCCTAACTCTTCTTGAATTGTGTCAGACATTTGCTGAACACGCTGTGCTTGTTTGAATGTGCCAAACTGGGGCGGCATTTTTATTGTCTTACCATGAAGAAGTTCTTCAATCGTGAGTATTTGAATACGAGGAAAATCCTGACCCCAACCGATTGAGTGATAAAATCCCCCCTTGAGGGCTGCTTGTTTCATCGGTTCAGTTTGTTCTTCAAGAGTGATAAAGACGCCTATTGCGGCCTTTTCTCCCTCCACAGTCCCGATCAAGTCGCGTATATCACCTGACTTCACATGACCTGATTTTACCTGCACTAGAACACGCTTTGCTTTTCCACTTTGGTCATCAATAAAGGCCATAACACCGTCAATCCCTTTATCACTACCTTTCTTACCTTCTCTACTTCCTGCATCGCCACCCAGAGGTCGAGCACGGACAAGCGATAATGCCCACCACTGGAATTGGTAGCGGTCTTCTGAGGCAAGTTGACGGGCAGCACCAACATCTTTTGGTTCACCTACAACTTTAAACTTAATGCCTGGGTACATAGCTTCTAAGCGATATTTCATTAGCGCAATACTCAAATGAGTGATATCAATACCCACCCACTTACGATCTAGTTTTTGACTGGCTGCAATTGCGGTCCCGCATCCACAAAACGGGTCGAGAATTATATCGCCAGGATTACTACTTGCTCTGACAATACGCTCAAGAAGTTCGAGTGGCTTTTGTGTTGGATAGCCTAGCCGTTCAGTGGCTGATGCTTGTAAGGGAGGTATATCTGTCCAGATATTTCCAAGTAATGCCCCTCGTGATTCATCAAGAAATAGTTTATGGGCAAGTCGTTTCGTCTTGTCTTTGGGATACCAAATTTCACCTGCTGCATCAAGTTCTGCCATCCGTTCTTTTGAATATCGCCAACCCTTAACAGGGGGAGCATATCCTTTCCATTCATATATAAGGTTTGGTCTTGGATTAGGGCTGTCTATTGGACCAAGCCGATACCGTCTCCCTTGCTCATCAACAAAACGATAACGCTTCTCGATGTCTTCGAGGGACTGATCTCTATATTGTGGGTTCCAAACAAAGGTACTTTTCTTAGAATAAAAGAAGATCGTGTCTGATAAAGCAGGCCAACGTTTTGCATCATTATGGGTCGCCGTTCGTTGCCATACTATTTCACCACGATAGTTTTCTACTCCAAAAATAACATCTAAAATAATTTTGAGATAATGACTTGCCGTTGGGTCACAATGCAAATATAAGCTTCCTGTAGGTTTAAGAATGCGATGTAATTCTACAAGCCTCGTCGTCATCATGACTAAATACGCCATCATCTGATTTTCCCCGATGAACTCATGCAGCGAGCTAATCATTTTACCAACATGATCGGGCGCATCCGTCAGCATTTCATTATAGGTTTGCAGGGTTTCCATATTCCAGTGCCAAGTATCCTCAAACGCCGTGATTTGAGATTCACTTTCTATACCGTGCTCGTCCTTAAATAAAACATTGTAGTTACGGCTTGAATTAAAGGGAGGGTCTAAGTAAATGAGGTCAATGCATTCATCAGGGATATACTGACGCAAAATAGTAAGGTTATCGCCGTAAAACAACGTGTTCTCGGTGATTGGCTTTGGAGCCATGCTGCTTTCCTCCGCTACATAGTCTTTTCTCAGGAGTATAACATTACATGACAAGAGTTTTATGAAACTTATTGAGACCGTTAAGACGATGAATTTAGATAAGTAGTAGTCATGTCCTTCGGCGCGTAGTACAAATTTGACAGTCTCATTGACAGTTTAACCGCTAGATATGAGATAAAGCACATGTGTACGTATAGACAAAAAGGTACATTTTTGTGCTTACCCACCTTGTAGAATGAGGATAGAAGCGGTATAAAAGCACCTTGAAAAGGTGTTCGACTCTCCCTCATCTCCACCACGAACAAGGCGAGAAGTACATTCTATAAAATGGCTTCTCGCCTTGTTTTATGTAATCTTGTAAAAACCGCGCTATTAGGCTAACGGTAGACTTGAGAGCAAAACTACCAATGAGGGCAAATATACAGCAAAATAGGCTATCACTACCACTTAGGGAGAACAGGAAAAGAATAGTAATTATTACAGCGTTACAAAACACTATATGTTGTGTATGGTTATTTTCTCACTACAATATGTTGTGCCAAAAAGCTTGACATAATTCGGCGAACCCTTTATACTCAGTAATAAGCATGATACAACTTGCAATATATTAGAGCATAACGATATGTTCATGTTATAGGTAAGGACGTTATGTTGAGAATACAACATCCTATGCTAGAAAATCAGAAAAATGCGGTAATACCAGTCCAGCAATTCAATGAACAACAATTAGACATTCGTTCAAGGCTACAGACAAAGAGAGTATTAGTAGCTTACCTGAACGACCAAGAGAAGAAAAATATTCTTTTAGGTAGGCAACCACAGTTAGGAGAAGACCTAACACAACTTAGACAAAGAGTAGCAAACTACAATGTTGCACGGGCCTCTCGAACTAAATACACACCTACTGACCCCATAGTTTCGGAAAGTGACCCGATTCTTGAACAAATTCGTACTCGACCCGATATCACAAACACCTTCATCTCTATGTGATTACCCTGGCGTCCCGTAATGATTGACCTGAAGCACGTTCTAGTGTTCCAGCATTATGGTACGTGTCGATGACCTGGACGAACGTGTTAGCGCAGCACTTCAAAATACTGATGCACTACTACAGTTATGTTTCCCCACGGGCCAGACAATTGGTTTCATGCAGGAGACAAACGATCAAGGACATACAATCACTACATCTAGTCCTCATATTACATATATACCAACTCCACTACAAGCTCAAGTAGGAGGACAAATTATAGAGGTTCCTGCTTTTATCCCACAAACTAATCCTAACCACTTCAATATAGTTTCCTACAAAGGGCGGTACTTTATCCGTAATGGCTACCACCGTGCAGCAGGATTGCTACGTAACAACACACAGTCACAGATTATAGTTTCTAGCATCCTCATTGAGGCACAAACACTACAACAAACCGGATGGCAACCAGGAATGTTTGCAGAGGAGGTACTATTCAGTGACTACCCTCCTTATGTAGCTGATTTCTGGGACGAAACGCTCTCTTATGAGATATTACAGAAACCAAAACGCAGAGTCTTCCGTATACGTGTTGATGCCTTCGAGGTAGATGAGTCCTTAGAATAAGCATCAAATCACAGACAAATACAGAGAACTAGAAACCAGTACGATCTCCAGTTCTCTGATCTTTTTCACAAATCTTTACGTTCTTATTCGTTACGCCCAAACTCATCATCCCACCGATCCTTAACATCCTGTTGCATCGAGGGCATAAGATGAGAGTACAAACCCAACATTATAGAAATGTCACTATGCCCTAGCAATTCTTGTATCACCTTCATATTCACGCCCATGCTTGACAAGATAGTTGCTGCACTATGTCTCGGATTGTGCCTTTAGTTATCACAATAAAAGACGTGATATACTAGTGTCAAAACATCTTCATCCTATACCAGGAGGTATATTATGGCTTATCAAATAACTGTTATATTAAGCGACCAGGAGTATGCGGCACTCAAAACAGAGGCGGCGAAGAGCGGCAAGCAACCCGAAATGCTCTTACATGAAATCATGGCACAACGTCTTCAAGCACCTCCTATAGCAAAACATCCGTTGACGGGACGCGAGTTTATGGAGCAGCAATACCACGAAGGAAAACTTCTCAATCTTCCTATGCGGCGAGGATTAAGCCAGGAGAAGCAAACCGAGATTGAGCGATTAGGTCGCTTGTTTGGTGGTGGGAAACCACTTTCCGAAATGGTGATTGAAGATCGAGGTTCTTTTCTTACTTTCCCCACTTTCCAAGAATCAGGCCGATGATTCTTCCCCCAACAATACCTAGTCCGAGGATAGGGGCCATTGCCTTTGTGATAATAGCATCAGGCAAACTTAGCAAGAAGCCAAAGGTAAGCCCTTGCATCCAGCGTGGAAGGGGGAGCGTACTCGCACCAGTTACAAATCCGATAGCGAAGCAATTTACGAAAGCACCGAGCAAGGCTCGCCTCTTATCCTCGAATTCCAGGGGTAACATTGAGAGAACCGAGAGAAGCCCAAAGACAAGACCACTGATAGTACCGAGCAATGTTCTATTCATGAAAATGACCTCCTACGTATCCATTTTTTTCAATTCTAACGCATGAAAGCCTTTTTGCATAGCTTATTGTTCATCAAATTGTCTGGCTCCCCACCATCGTCGTCGCTTGACCTCAACTAACCGCCCCACTCACTTTATCGCTGTCAGGCCGCAGGAAACCACGCCTTCACCTGTTCAGCAGGTATGTTCATCTGAAAGCCGCAGATATTGCAACGTGAGCTAAATGTCGTGCGAATAGGGATGGTTGGAATGAAGAAGAGGGTAAACCAGCGACGCATGCGAACAACCGTATGAAACGAGTTATTGTGGCATTGTTGACAGGGATACTGTATCTGCCCCATCACTTTATTGCCGGAACGAAAGCCCAAAATGATCATTGTATTTTTCCTACTTTTCTACGTTTTTCTTGTTAAGAAACCATTACAGAGTCAATATAATAGCACCGACCAAACGATTTCTATACAGATACCACGTTGAACCAAACACAATAGGAACAACGTACTACAAGAAAAGCATGTAAACGCTGCTCTTTGTACTATTTTGTACTATTTTAGAGTGCCGTGCAATGCGAAGAAAAGAGATACACGGTTATGAATAGCACCCTTATGACTGCCCTTTATACCATTTGTTGGCTTCTCATACTTTTTATGCTTTTTTTTTATACTCAGCTCCCTCTTGCAATATAAAGGTATGGAACATAAAAGCACAAAGGCACAGATTGGCTTGATTACAATGCTTGCTCTCTGCCTCGTCGCTGTTATTGGCCTCGTTCTTGCTCAAACGTATTCCATAGACCTTGTAAAAAAGGGAGTACTTTTCTTGCTTCTTTTTGACTATATGGTTATACAGTCCCTCAATCAATGGACTATCGCTAATGTGCAGAAGCGTATATCACGCATTATTCGGTGGGTGATAACTATTCTTATCACTATCTATGGTCTCGTAACGATCAGTTTCTTCATCTTCGTTCGTTCGTAGGATGTTTGTTCTCGTTTAAAAAGAAGAGGTGCCATTTTGGACACATTACTTACGCTTATTGCTTCCGCTATCAATAGCTCGCTAACAATAATTATTCCCAATCGGGGTCATAAGGGAGATGCAAACAATCCTCAAAACATTTTAGAAGAGAACGACTTATTAAAAAGTCGTTTGGCTCAAGCTGAGAGCCGCAATCAGGAACTAGAAGCTCGTATCGCAATGTTGGAAAAACAGGTTCAGAAGGTACAGGGTGAATGATTCATGAAAAAACCTATCCGCTTCTTTCTTCTCGTCCTCTGCTTCCTTGTCGTGGGCTTGTCGATGATTCTTGGCTTCCTTCAGAACCACCAAATTCTTCTCCTTATTGCAGGGGTATGTTTTACTCTTTTTGCTACTGGAGCCAGCACCATTTATTATGCCTTCCGCACGAGTAAGCGTTAGAGACGAACATGTATAACAGTTATTACTCTATTGAAGCGAACACATTAGCAGCACGTACTATTGATAGAGAAATACGACATTGCTCTTTACATACTTTAAGGGCAGTATCTAAGCAGTAAAGAGAGTGTGCTTGATGATACAAGGCTATATCTTTGATTGGTTGATTGAAGCAGCTATGCTGATAATGCTCATCAGTGCGATTTATAGATATGCGAAGATGAAGCCTCGCACGACAAGGGCATTGGTCGGCTTAATTGCAATTTTTGTCCTCACTCTTCCAGTTCTTATTGGCATCGCTGTCGCTATCGCTCATCCTAGTGACATCACCTTTTTACGAACAGGTTTGTTTAACGTGGTAATGGTGGACTATTTTGTGATACTTGCTATCTACCAATGGACCTTGATACCTATGACGACACGCGATCAACGCATGGTTCGTAGATTCTTTACTGGTGGTGCGATTTTCCTTGGTCTCATTACACTGGCCCTCCTTGTCTATCTTCACTTTTAATGCGTGTTCGCGTGTTCATGCAAATAAAGATTTGCCTAGTGCAGCAAGTTTCTATCTAAATCCTCACCTGCGTTTCGCCAATCCCCACTCGTGCTTGCTCACCTTCACCTATTCGCGTGATAACCCGTCCCACTAACACCAGCCAGATTGGAAACAAGAGTGCCGATGGAATGAGGACAAGGAATGATCCTTTATAGGCGGCGAGAAATGAGTAGCTAGCGAGGTCGAGTGCGTAAAGCCAGCCGATGATACGCGTCGCACCTTTCGCTTGCCAGGATGATGCCATCACCCATAAAGCCGAGGAGATATGACCACCTAGACGTAGCGCAAGATAAATAGCTACAGGTACACCGTTAAAGGCCATAATATCGGTAGACATATCTACTACCAGCCAGCCGTATCCTGCCGCTCGCGCCCAGGGCGGTGCAGGTAGCGCGGCGATGATTGGAAATAGCACAAGATGCTCCGCGAGACCGAGCAACGCTCCCAGGAGCGTTCCATCCTGTACAAAATTTGCGACGTTATGAGGAATGGAGGGGATAAATGGCAGAAAAAAGAAAATGAAGCGAATGGAAAAGAGAACAGCCGCAATGTAAGCTATACGTGCGGTCCCTGGCAACTGAGATGTTTGACTTACGTTCATTACAACCTCCTGCCTTTTTAAGTATTTGATTAAGACACTTCACAATGATTAGCTATACGTTTTTTGAAACACTCTTCTCACATCACGAGCAACCACACACCCAGCCCCACTAATAGAACCGCGCTTAACAGTTCGCTCCACTCTTTGAGAGGCTTCAAACGTACACGTAATGCTCGACCAAGCAATAATCCTATCAACGTCATGAGAAAGCCTTGTAGACCAACAAGCAGGCACAGTATGAGTGGATTAACGGCTTTTCCGTTGGTGATGACACCTAGCGAGAAGCCGACGGCGAGTTCGTCGAGGCTAATGCTTAGTGCGAGCAGGAGTTGTTGTCCCCAACGAAATTGTGTGACCGATATTTGTATCTCCTCCTCCTCCTCTTCCTCCGTCTCTTGTTGCTTTCTCTTGCTTAGATATTCGCGTCCCTCTGACCATAGTTCCCATGCGCCTATGCCAATCAGGAGCAACGCGCCGACATAGTGCATAATGTTACTTATCACTGACGAGGCAGCATAGCCAATCAAGAGACCAACGAGCGGCATCAACATTTCTGCAAGCGAGAAAAGGATTGCGGCCCGCAACCAGAGTGGTAGCGCATACCTTTCGCTTTTCGTCTCAAAGGTGCTTTTGATGCCGAGACTGAGCGAGACACCAAAGGTATCAAGACCAAGTGGAATGATGAAAAGCAATGTCTGCAAGAAAGGCATAAAAGATATCTCTTTCCTGTATGAGATGGAACAATATCAGTTCCGATTATACCTCACGATATCGCCTCCACATTCTGCTATATCACCGTTGACACCGTGACGTGGTGCGTTAGTATATGCATAAAGACTTTTTTGGAACAAAAAAACAAGGGAATAGATAAAACATTATGAGTGCGTTGGAAAGTTCGGCTTACATCCTTTTAGGACTATGTGGCCTTACGTGGTTGATATTGCCGTTGTGTGGTCAAACACTGAAACGTTGGTTCGTGGCATTGCCACACATGGCTATTTGGGATAGCATAACGGCACTGCTCTTTGTGCTTGTTGGCGTTGTGTGTACGATACGGCTATTTGAAGTCTTTCAAACACGCCTGTTCAATCTGGACCCAAGTCAAGACCCACGCTTTTTGGGCTTGCTACTGCTGCTGCTTGCGTTGCTGTTCTTTAGTCGAGCAGCTAGAAGACGAAGAGCGGAGGAATAAAGTCTGGAAGAACTTGAAGAAAATTCATGAGCGTATCCTTACAAACACAAGCATTCTACACGGATATGTTACAATGTAACCAATGCTTAACGTGATATACTGAGGAACAGGGATTATATATTTTTCCTTTTAGGAGATAATCAATGGAAGATAAAACCTCTATACGAAGTGTGCCTTTGTCAACGACGCCAGGGCAGATACAAGATGCAGCGGATACGACAGGTACGAAATCTGAAATGAATGCTCCCGGCGAGCATGATGGTGAGTCGTTAGAGACTGCGTTACAGGCGGCGGACCGCGTTGGCGGAACACAGGCAACTCCAGAGGCGAAGGAGCCAGAACACAGAAAAGCGTATGGCACTGCCAAGACTGAAAACCTGCGTGACTCTGGCGCGTGGCGCATTCTTCTCCCCACGTTTGTTGTGCTCTGTTGCCTGGCAATTCTAGCAATTCCCCTTATTATTCTTGCTCCGCTCCTTTACGATTCACTCAATCCTCTTGCAAAGTCGAACACAGTTGCACACGTACAACTTGTATGGGTGTGGATTGTGATGACGATTGTCGAGGTGGGACTTGCGGTCGTGATCGGCTATGGGTTATTAAAAATTTTCGTGACACAAGCCGGAAATTATCGCAAATAGGAACATACCTGTACCATAGGGGCCTAAGTATGCTCTTTAATTTTTTCATCTAGGAACGGGTGACCACAAGGGTCGCCCGTTGGTTTTTATTGGATGGCTCCTTCTAATCTTAGCAACCACGATTTTGTGGGCAGACCACCACCGTAGCCTGTAAGTGTGCCGTTGCTACCGATGACGCGATGGCAAGGAACGATTATGGCAATCGGGTTAGATCCGTTGGCGGCACCTACGGCACGTGAGGCGGAGGGACGCCCAATCGCTAGAGCTATCTCGCCATAACTGCGCGTCTCCCCATAGGGAATGCTGCATAGCTCACGCCACACTGCTATCTGAAATGGCGTACCTTGCATGTCGAGTAGCGTAGTGAATGTAACTCGCTCATTCATGAAATAGCGGCTCAACTCGTCCTTTGCTTGTTGTAGTATGGGATGAGAATCGCTACGCAAAATTGGCTCGTCGTAGCCACGCTTTTTCGCCCACTCAAGCCCTTTTTCAAATGGCGTTCCTGGCGTCCCCAACCAGCACAAACCAGCATCAGACGCGAAAAAAATACATTCTCCAATAGGACCAGGAATCCTTTCCCATACCAGTGTCGCTACGCGTTGCTGGAGTAAAGTCATAATTCTAGGCCCTTTTTCGTACATTTATTCTAATATGCGTAGTGTAACACAGAACAAACGATATCACAAGGTTAAAACATCGTAATATAGGAAATATTGCCCACAAAAACACTTGACTTTTAGAAGGTCTCTGAGTACACTCAATACATATCTACCGTGATTGGTTTCGTATAACAGTGACTGTATAGATACGAAAAGGAGGTGAGTTCTATGAAACATGGCAATGTAACGAAGGTGCGCTGGGAGCGTGGTCATGCGGGTTATGGAACTTCTCCTTTGAACACTCCAGGAGTGTAGACGAGAAAGACATTATGCTAGTTGATTCTGTAGCTCGAAATGTTCCATATTTTTTAACGAGTTCGAGCTTGCTCGTTCGCTTCCGACCCTCCTTCCACAACGCAACTTTTCCTCACACAACACATACTACGCCAGTCCCAATTTTTTTCGTAGAGAAGGTGGCATGAAAAACCCAGATAGTATGTCTCGAAAGAGCAGATGTTCATGCCCCAAAAGTGTACGTACTCGATCAGTAGTACGGGAAAGGCACGACACCATTGCTTAACCTACGACTTCTGTATGGGCAGAAGCAAACGACCACCACACTCGACGGGGAGGAGGTGAAATCATGAGAGGCAAGTTACGCGACAAACGCGCTACTTCAAAGCACGATGTGTTCAAGCACGAGGTTCTGGATCGCAAACGTCCTGGTAAACATAACACTCGCTTAGCACCCTGGCTCAATCCAGAGTTGGATGAGCAGGACGACGAGTTGTTCGAGGAGGAAGCAGGCGAGCAAGAGGCAACGCCTAGCGTTCCTGTACAGCAGCAATCAAAAGCAAAGTAAATAGCTTCAACAAACAGAGGTCGCATAGGGATGTGTTCCCTGTGCGACCTCTGTTTGTTGAAGAACAATTTCTAGGGGATGTCGATGCCAGGGAAGAGGCGACGCGCGATGACGAGCCGCTGAATTTGCGCCGTTCCCTCGAAGATGTCGAAAATCTTGGCGTCACGGAACCATTTGTTGAGGAACTGTCGCGTCTCTGAATTTTCGCCGGGGGCAGAGATACGCACTCCTGCCGCCGTTATCTTCATCACGAGTACGCCCGCGTAGGCTTTACACATCGACGCCTCTTTCGAGTTGGGGATGCATTTATCGGCCATCCAAGCCGCTCGCCACACCATCAGACGCGCCATCTGTAGCTCCTGCCCAAGTTCAGCCAGTTCCTCCTCGATTTCGCGACGTTTGTGGATGGGGAAGCCTTTAGGTAGCTCTTCTTTGACCCATTGATTGGTCATCTCGAACGAGGCACGTGCGAGGCCAAGAGCCAGCGCACCAACCATTGGACGTGTCGCGTCGAGCGTGCCCATCGCTGCTTTGAAGCCAGCTTTTTTGCTCTTTTCGCTTTTCTCACGGCCCGCCAGCAGATTCTCCTGCGGAATACGCACGTTTTCGTAGACTAGTTCGGCGGTCTGCGAGGCACGCAACCCCATCTTCTCTTCGATACGCCCGACCCTAAAGCCTGGGGTACCTTTGGCAACAACAAAGGGTCGAATGCCTTCACGACCAAGATTTTTGTCAATGGTTGCAAAGGTAATAACCAGATCGGCACGCGCTCCATTCGTGATGTAGTGTTTGTATCCGTTCAGCACCCATTCGTCACCATCAAGAACGGCGGTGGTCGAGATACCAGATACATCGGAGCCAATGGCAGGTTCGGTCAAGGCGAGTGCGCCCCAGTGGAGCTTGCCATCCATGTAGGGTCCGAGAAACTTTGCCTGTTGTTCTGGCGTCCCTTGCGATAGAATTGGCGGTGCGGCGAGACCGGGGCCAGGAATGGCGGTCGAGAGGGCAGCGTCGCCCCATGCCATCTCTTCCTGTGAGAGAATTGATAGCACGTTTTCTTGCTTCTCTTCCTCCGATGCCTGCATGCGTGCCTGCCCCGAAGAGCCAGCCCAGAAACGCTGTTGCATATTTCCAAAAAAGTGTTCTGGTATTCTTTCGCTGCGGTCGCATTCAAGGGAGATTGGTCGCATCTCGTCAACAGCGATCTGGTGGGCGTAGTCCCGAAACGCCTCTTGTGCCTTGCTCAGGGTGAAATTTAACATGCTGTATTTACTCCATTGCTGCTGCGTTACGTGCCCACATTTCAACAGGATGATCTTGCAAGTAGCCTGCGCCACCAAGAATTTGAATCGCGTCAATCGTCGCAGCTTTGGCTATTTTGAGTGCCTGCTGCTGAGCAGCCTCTACATCGCGCACCAGTTCCGCAGTCTCAATATCACGGTCCCAATTCACTGCTGCGTTCCATACTAAGAGGCGTGCGGCGTCAAGTTTCATAGCCATCTCCGAGACCATAAAGGCGATGCCTTGATAGGATGCGATGGGACGGCCAAAGGCGATACGATCACGAGCGTACTCTATCGCGTATTCGAGAGAAGCCCGTGTCATACCAATGGCAACACCCGCACGCAGCAATTGATAAAGAGCGGCGGCACGCTGTACACTCTTGTTTCCAGGTTCACCCACTAGCGCGGAGGCTGGTACGACAACATTCTCGAAGTTGTATGACGCGCTGGGGGCAGCGATCAGGCCGAGCTTTTGCACATCGTCGCTGACACGTAATCCTGCGGCGTTTTCTGGTAAAACAAAGGCACAGAGACCATCAAGACCGTTTGTTCCTTCCAGGCGAAACAGGGCAACACGTAGATGGGCATTGCTCCCATGAATGATGTCACGTTTCGTGCCATTGAGAACATAGGTATCACCATTCTTGCGAGCGGTTGCAGTAATATCGTCTAAAGCGTAACCACCTGTGCGTTCGGCAAAGGCAAGGCTACCACGATGAGTATAGCCAGTTTTTTCGTCGGCGAAAGCTGGCAGATATGCCTGTTGTTGGCTTTCCTGTCCGGCTAAAGCGACGATTACAGGTGCGATAAGAGAACCGAGTACATTCATGGCAAGTGAGCCATCACCGAAGCCAAGTTCTTCAGCGATCAGGGTATAGGGTACAGCTTCGATGAGACCTTGACCACCATACTCTTCTGGAAAAGGTGTGGCCAGTCCAGTTTGAGCAAGAGTCTGGGCCAGCGTCGGTGAAATATCTCCGTCTTTCTCGGAGCGGCGTCCCTGTTGGCGAAACTGCTCGGCGGCGACACTGTGAGCTAATTGGCGTATCTCCTCTTGCTCTTCCGTTGGAGAAAATGTGAGCATGAAACGACATCCTTTCGCGACTTCATCCTATGCGAATATGCGTTGTTCGGCAGTGAAACGAACGGGCATTGCTACTCTTAGCTAGCGTTCATGGCAGTAAGAGGACGATGTTTCTGTATACGTTATTGTACGAGATGGGCAGAGTTTTTGCTAGTGCAACTCTTCCCTCCTGAGCCGTGTTATAGTCCTATGGTGGGACAAGAAAGAGGCACAAAGGGAAGCTATGGATCGTGGCAACGAGTTAGCATCAGAACTGCTGACGATGCTGGCACTAGACCTTAATGGCACGTTCGAGCGATTGGTATGCATGTATCAGGATCGCTTATATGCCTTTGCGCTATCACGTATCCATAATCCACAGGTGGCCGAAGAGACTGTGCTGGATGCATTGGAACGGGCGTATTACGCGCTGAAAAGTTATCCCAGCGAACGTATTCGAGTATTAAAGCTTGAAGCATGGCTCTATGAGATTACGCGCAATGTCTACTACAACTACCTGCGCGACAGTCGTGCAAGAAATACACGCTTTCCTTCTGTTCCGCTTGACCTCTCAGAAAATAGTCCCCTACTTGCAATTGAAGATCGCTCACTTGAACCTGATATCGTAGCTTGCCTCGGAGAAGATCGACGTGAGCTACTCGCCTCAATCGAGACCTTGCCGCAAACCTATCAGGAAACAGTGAAGTTGTACTATTTTGAAAACTTGCGCTATGGCGAAATTGCCGAACGGCTCAAGCAACCGCTTGGTACAGTGAAATCAAATGTTCATCGTGGCACAAAATTGTTACGCCAATTGCTACAAGCAGACATAAAGGAGGTAAGGTGATAATGAAAGACGGGCAGCAAGAACGCGCTCCACGTTCGCTCTTACCAACGTTAATGGGTCGTTTAGGACTCGACGTAACACAGCCAGCCAGTGAGCCAACGCCTCTCAGCCTACGCATACATTCTCTACAGCAAGCACCGCTAGCAGCCCTTTTGGAAGCGTTGGATGATGAAGACGAATCAGTACGGGCAGTGGCAATACGAGAATTAGCATCCTGGGGTAAGCGAGTACCGCTTGAAAGCGTACTTGTGTGTCTTAATGATCCATCCTGGCTTGTGCGAGAGGCAGCGATATTGACGTTGGAAGACTTGGGAGAATCGGCGTCAACATATGCGCTCATCAGTGATGACAACGAGTTTGTGCGTGATACGGCAACGTTCGTTCAGCAACACGATCTCAAGATGAATGTATACTACTCGACTATACGAAATATACGTGCAACTGTTTTCTCCACATTGACGATAGTAGATAATTTTTTGTTACATATGTCTCTTACGACAGGAAATGAGGGCAGGCTCATGGGTTTCCAGAGCGACAGGCAACCAGCAGAGAACACACTAGCGACAGAACAAAGGGGTAGCAAGCATAGAGCGTTGGGCGTTACTGGTGGCGTGCTAGCGATTCTTGTTGTGATAGGTGTTGTTTTTTCATGGCTTGCCGTGACACAAAAGCTTCCCTTCACAACTACGGCACAGAAGAAAAGCCTGAATGTTCCTTTGTTGACAACAACGAATGAGATGCAAAACCCACGTATACGGTGGTCGCCAGATAATCAGTATCTTATCGAGAGTGACCCATATCAACTTGAAAACGCTACTGTGGTCAATATCAAAACACAGGCGAAGACACAACGAGATGTGTTTGGCCTTATTACAAATCAAAATCTTTCTGGTAATGGGTTAGGTACGATTCCGCAATTTGACTGGACACCAGATGGTCATTACCTTATCAATAGTAGTGCCGACGATGGAACGGGGCAGATTGCGATAGAAGTTTGGGATGTGGTTGCTGGACATAAACTACTCGCCATTGCGTATCAGGACAAAACTATTCTACGTACACCAACGAATAGTAATGATTTTTCCAATCTACCTCATCCACCGCCAACTGCTGTCTCGCCTGACAACACAAGATTCGCACTTGGTAAGAGTGATGGCACCATCGAAATTTGGGACATCATGACGGCAAAGAAGATTGCAACATATCATGGTGACTCATCGCAGATACAAGGCATGCAATGGTCTACTCATCAGCAAGAACTCCTGCTTTCGCAGTCTACAACGGGGGTAGTGCAGACGTGGGATGTGACAACAGGAAAACGCCTCGTACTTCTTCATGCACCACTCATAAAACAGGTGTTATACAGTTATGATACTGCGGGCCAAATTATTGGACAGAAACAGATTACCGTTCCTACAAACATAAATTTATCGTCAGACGGCACACAGATGGTTGCATCTACCGATAAAGATACCTTTAAGATATGGAATGCGGCAACAGGACAGGTAATAACCACTAATACGCTTACTCTTTCATCGCCATCATCTAACATAGACGAGGTATACTGGTTGCATGATAATGCCCACCTCGTTGTTATCTCATCTGATACTACATCCAAATCCAAGGAGATACGGACACTGGATAGTAACACCTATCACACTGGATTATACGCGCCGATTGCTTCTGACGGATTTTACGATTTTTCTCCGTCTGGAAAGTATCTTGCGACGGAAAGTATAGACAAGAAAAATATGGTGGTATGGGATGTTGCGACAGGGCGACAGATAAGTACCTATCATAATGGAGTAGCGCTCAATACGCTGGTACAATATGGAGAGGCGATGTGGTCGCCCGATGAACGATATATTGCAACGATGAGTAGAGATAAGTTTACAAGATCGCAAAATAAGGTTATACAGGTGTGGGATGTAAGAACGGGCAAGGGTATAGCGACCTACCATAGCCATTCCAATCAAGTATTAGACGTGCAATGGTCGCCCAATGGCAGGTATCTCGCGTCGGTCAGTGATGGCGATGTGGGCAATGTGTTCGAGGTGTGGCAAGCACCAGCTTGAGCGTAAAGTGTGCAATAGTACAATAGAAGCACATTGACACACAAAAAATGGCGGTTTATACTTAATTGAGACGAGCAATATCGCCATGAAAATGTGTTCTGGTACAACATGATGTTTACCAGAGAATAGGCACGTCGCTTCAGATTCCTGGTACGACGCAGTGCAAGCAGGAGGTTTGTACGATGGTTCAGCGTTCAAGTGCAATAGAACAGATGCGGGCGGTCACCATTTCACGCGAGTACGGCAGCGGTGGTGGTGAGGTGGCAAGGCGTATAGCGCAGCAGCTTGGGTGGCGACTGGTTGACCATGAAATTGTGGTTCGCGTAGCACGAACATTGGGGGTGAGCGAGGCCGAAGCTGCGGCTCGCGACGAGCGTACAGAAGGGTTTGTGTCGCGCCTCTTACGTAGCATGCAAAATGTTGATCCTAACTTGACTGTGGGTGTTCCCATCAGCCCTGTCTCACCCGAAAGAGAACAGAACGAATATCAGCAAGCACTATCGGATGTTGTGAAAGCATCCGTTGAGAATGGTCATGTGGTGATCGTTGGGCGCGGCTCACAGGTATTGCTGGCGGAACGGCGCGATGTCTTGCATATGCGCGTGATAGCACCACTGGCAGCTCGTATCGCTTATGTGATGCAACGCGAAGGGTTGAACCAGGAGGATGCGGAGAAGCGCGTTCAGTTGAAGGATCGCGACCGTGTGCGCTATCTCCAATCGACGCAGAACCTGCACCCGGAAGATTCGCATTTGTACGATCTAGTGGTCAATAGTGCTATTCTCGACCTGGATGGTATCGCCACGCTTGCCGTTACAGCGTTAGAGGACAAGGCGAAACGGCTCGCGGTGCCAGTGGAACAGCTTGGTCCCGCGTCAGGTCTGGCACGTTATCCTGGACAACCTGGTGATATTCGCCCACCTGTGGTGCGGTAAGGGAAGGTTTGCAGACGGAATGCATCCTGAAAGCCGCGCAGAGGCAATGCTCATCTCTCACCGCCCAATTCATACATTGCGTAGAGGCCTCCCATTAGCGTAAGTAGAGCAGCACACATAATCATGGTATCAACAGTTCCGAATGTCATACCTAAGATTGTAGTGTGTAGCGTGCGTAGCAGCGTACTGGCAAGATATCCTGTGAGCAATGTAGAAAGTAGGGTTGCCAAGTTCGTTATTGGCATGAACAAAGCAAAAACGCGCCCTAGAAATTCGTGTGGTGTTGCACGCATTATGAGCGGTCCGACCGCTATGTTGATGGCGGCATTTGGAATGCCCTGTAGAAACAAAAAGACAAGGGCAACGGAAAAATTTGTCAAGCGAGCATATACAATTTCCATCACACTGATAACTACTATCCCTAACCAAAACGCCCTTGCAATACCAGTCTTTTGTACTCCCCAAAACGCAAAGAGTGCACCAACGAGTAACCCTGCGCCAGTAGCACTGCTGAGTATGCCATATTGATACGAACTTGCGTGCAAATTTTGCGTGGCGAAGAAAAAACTTAGTGTACTTCCTACGCCGCCGCCAAAAATAAGAATAAACATCGTAAGCATAACTGTTCGTAGTACCGATTGTTTTACGAGGAAGAGTAGACCAGCTTTGAACTCGCCCGTGAGATTGTTTTGAGTATTTCCTGTTTTGGCTTCAACATTCTGTACCGGAAGACGAACAAAGAGCAAAGTAACAAAAGAAACAGCATAAGAGAGGGCATTGATAAGCAATGCCCATTGCACTCCGACAGCAAAGAGTAATGGTGCGGCCAGAGGAGGACCGAGTATAAGAGCAATATTAGCTGTTGCTTGAGTAACGGCACTAGAACGCGCTCGGTAGTACTCTTCGACGATATCAACACTAAGTGCGAAACGAGCAGGAGCAAAAATTTGAGTGCAGAGGCTTGTAAGAAAGACAACAACGTATGTTGCTGCAAGTTCCCCTATCAAAGAAAGCTTGCTATGTAGAAAAAAAGCGGGACTGACAATGAGTACAAGAATGACAATAAGAACGGTTCGTAGCGCATCCATCCATAAAAGTACCCCACGTTTATCCCAACGATCAACAAAGACACCTATAATTGGTCCAAAAAGCAGCGAAGGAATGGCAGCAGCAAAAAGCACACCGCTGACTGCCAGAGGCGACCAAACCTGTCCATGTGTAAGAATGGCAGCAACCCAAAGCACTAAGGTCGTATCAAAGACAAAATCTCCCAGAGTTGAGACTGCTTGCCCAAACCAGAGTAATATAAAGTTACGACTAAACAAGAAACGGAATGTTTTAGCGAAAGAAATAGGTTTCACAAAAGTCCACCATGCTTACTTAAATCAATACCTTTTAATTGGATTATACCATAAATTTGGTTTATTCAAGGAACATGGATGATATGGTAAGATGGATGTGACACTTATGAAAATTCGGTGGAGTGTAACAATGCAACCCGATTATGAACTTGCTGAAGTACTCGAACTTACTTCGCCTGAACAATTCAAAGCATTAGGAGATTCGTTTCGTCAAAAGATTCTAAATTTGCTTGCGGAACGGGCGGTGACAACGCATCAACTTGCAGAGGCATTGAGATCTCCAAACAGCACAGTCGCGCATCATTTGAACATACTTACAAAGGTAGGGCTAACGAAGGTTGTACGTACTCGTCAAGTACGAGCAATAACCGAACGCTACTACGGTCGTGTAGCACGAACGTACATTAGCGTTTCGAGTACGCCAGATACAGATAGAGAACCAGGGATACAGTTTCTTCAGCAGATACTCAAAGAAGTCACTACATCAATTCAAGATACCAATTTCTTGAGCTATACAACCAGTAATGCACGTATCCCCTCAGTCCGTGTACAGGAGTTCGCAGATCGCGTTAACCAACTTGCTCAAGAATTTGAAGTGCTCAATGAGCCTGGGGAGCAAATGTATAGCTTTCTAGCCACGATTTACCACTCTAACTTGCCGACAATAAAACAAGAAGATACACAATAAGAGGCGGAGTATGGCCCAAATAGGACAGCCACAAAGCAGTCTCTGGCATCATCAGGGCTTCTTGCTGCTCTGGAGTGGGCAATCGATCTCGCAACTCGGCTCACAGGTGACGACATGGGCTTTACCACTAACGGCGATTGTTCTGCTGAAGGCAACTGCTGGTCAAATGGGGCTGCTCGTCGCGGTAAGAAACGTGTCCTATTTGCTGATAGGCTTATTCGCAGGCGCGTGGGTAGATCGTGTCAAGCGGCGTCCGCTCTTGATAGTCACGGATATTGGTCGTGCTTTACTGCTCGGCACTATCCCTGTAACCGCGCTACTTGGGCACCTCTCGATGATGCAACTCTACATTGTTACCTTCTTTACAGGTTTGCTTGCCGTCCTATTTGATGTCGCTTATCAATCTTTTTTACCCTCACTTGTTGCACGTGACCAACTTGTCGAGGGCAATAGCAAGCTAGAAGCAAGTGTAGCAATGGCTGGAATAACAGGACCAGGACTGGCTGGCGTACTCGTGCAGTTGCTTACAGGGCCAATCGCCATTCTCGCGGACGCTCTCTCGTTCGTTGTTTCTGCCCTCTCGCTAGTAGGTATTCACGTAGAAGAGTCTCCGCCTATTATCGAGGAGAAGCGGCACATCTGGACCGAAATAGGTGAGGGGCTACGTGCGGTCCTTCACTATCCCATTATACGTACACTCGCGGTTGGCTCTGGTCTCTTCAACTTCTTCGATAGCCTCCTGCTCACGGTCTACGCGCTGTATCTCACAAAAACGTTAGGTGTAACACCGCTCCTCGTCGGAATCATTATTGCTATAAGCAGCATTGGCGGCTTGATAGGGGCATTACTTGCGGCAAGAGTTACGCGTGCTGTTGGCTTGGGACCTGCTCTCTTAGGTGGTGTGCTACTCGCTAGTATCGCAGAATGTATCATTGCCAGTGCAAGCGGTCCTTTTCTGTTTGCTGTGTTGCTCGTTATTATTGGTGAAGCATCTGTGCAAGCGGGAGCTGTACTTTACGGCATAAATGCGCTCAGTTTACGACAGGCCATCGTCCCCGATAGATTGCAGGGTCGTGTCAGCGCGACGCTACGTATTATCTCCGTAGGCGTCGTGCCGTTCGGTGCTATCCTCGGCGGCTTTCTCGGCGATACGTATGGACTTCGCACAACGGTCTTTATCGCTGGCGGTGGCACTTTGTTGGCGTTTCTGTGGGTGCTGTTCTCTCCTGTTAGACATCTAAAAGAGCAATCAAAAAGTGATGAGTAGCGTTATTCTCATTGGCTCATCTATTTTACCCACAATTGGCACTTGCATCAACGCTCTCATCTCAATATAGTGTATTCAATACTAATTCTGAGGAGGTTTGCAATGGACATATTTACGCTTCCCAACCTGATTGCGGCAAGAGAGCATTCGGGAAAACTCTACCATGAATTTTTACGTATCTCAACGATGAGCGTTGGGCTGTATCAGCTAGCCGCAGGAGCATCAGACCCACAGGAACCTCATACAGAGGATGAGGTGTACTACGTTGTACAAGGACAGGCACAGATACAGGTGGGGAAAGAGCATACGTCTGTTCAAGCTGGCTCAATTGTTTTTGTTGCAGCGAACATAGATCATCGATTCCACACGATCACCGAAGATTTGACTGTACTTGTCTTTTTCGCACCAGCCGAATATTCGCGTCGGAATGCATAGGTTTGATAAAACAGGCCCTACAGACGGTCAAACAAAACAAATACTTCGGGTATTAACGGATTGTAGGGGCCTTTATTTATAACGCCCATGTCCCTACCAACCACGTTTTTCATCATTGTACACGACCCTCAATCCCTGCCCATATTGTGCGTTGCTCACAGGGCGTTATGAATAAAAGCCCCTACGGATGGTTCAACACCATAAACATTTCAGGCATTGATAGATTTTTGCCCCTCAGATATGTATTTAGGCCAATCCATCGGTCTCACAGGTCCATCAAACCATCCATTTATAGGGTGCGTATAAGGTGTGAGTGGTAGCAATTTTCCGTCTTGCCACGCTGCAACGTGGGCGCGGAGGGTTTCGGTGATGAGTGGTGAGATGAAGTCGGTTGGTTCACATTGATCTCGTCACCATCGGAAAGCACGATATCGACGTGATACGATTCGATGGGCTGGTTGAGCCATTCGGCACCACATGCCTCGCGGTCACGCTGATTGATCATCGCCATATCCCAGCGATGCGCCGCGACGGGTAGATGATAGCGTTGCTGTAGCACATGGTTGCCGCCAACATGATCGCCGTGCTAGTGCGTATTCGCGATGAGCGTCAACGCTTGTGATGGCACACCCGCTTCGCGCAGTAGCGTTTCCGTGAGCGTGATATCGCTGCCGAAGCCGCTATCAATCAAAATGGGGCGAGAACTGCGAATAAGCACCATATTGGCACTTGGATAGGGACGCTCGAAAAAGTGGAGCCAATCCGGTGTACTCACTGTGCTATGGACTCCTTCATGTTTTTCAGTGGGCAAGGCGCACATCAGCAGGGAAGCCAGCAAATCGACATTGTAAAACCTCTTCACCTTGCTGGTTGAGATAGGTCGCACGCGCTCGTAGCTTGCGTTTCACCTCGTCGCGCTCGTCAAAGGTCACGGTACAGGTGATGGTATCACCGACGTAGACGGGCGTGATAAACTTGAAGTCCATTTCAGAGGCGAGGAAGCCAATCATGCCGCCAATGTGCGTTATCATGCTGGCAGTGAGCAAGCCAGGAATAATCGGACGCTTGAACCAGCTTTCTTCGAGGAAGGTCTGGTCGATGTGATAGGGATTGTAATCACCAGTGACACCACAGAAGAGGGCAACGTCACCGGCGGTAAAGGTACGGCGAAACGTGAATACCTGTCCGTCTTGAATAGCGTTAAAGGCATCTTTGAGTTGCTGCTTGAACTGTGGTGTCGCATCCGGCATGAATAAAACTCCTTTAGGAAGACTTGAAGGTAATAGGCAGGTTTTTGACGCCGAACAAAATCATGCTCGACAGAGCTGCTAGCGATGTGTTGGGTGTGCGCCGCATCTCTGGTAGACGTGCCAGCATAATCTCAAGTGCAATCTTTGCTTCGAGACGCGCCAGTGGTGCGCCTAGGCAGAAGTGGATGCCATGCCCGAACGCGAGGTGACGGTTCGGGTTACGGGTGATGTCGAAACGGTCCGCGTGTGGAAACTGTGTCTCGTCACGATTCGCGGAGGCAATCCACGCCACCATGAAGCCTCCAGCGGCAATATGCTTGTCGTCAAGTTGCGTGTCTTCGCGTACCACACGGTACATATGGCTGACAGGCGAGCGATAGCGCAACACTTCCTCGATAGCTGCTGGTACTAGTGTCGGGTCAGCATAGAGTTGTTCTAACGCTTCTGGGAATTCGTCAAAGCACAGAAACGAGTTGCCAATCAAATTTGTAGTGGTGACATTGCCCGCGACGAGCAAGAGAATGAAGAAGCCCATTAGCTCTTTCTCGTTCAGATACTCGCCATCGACCTGTGCTGTCAGCAGCGAACTGATAAGGTCATTTTTGGGTTCGCGCCTACGCTCCGCAATCAAGACCGAAAAATAATCGGTCATCTCTTTTTGCGGTTCGCCACCAGCGGGGCTTTCGGAGCCAACAATGACATCGGACCAGCGTTTGAACTGTTCGCGATCCTGCACAGGTACGCCCAACAACTCGGCAATCACAATAACGGGCAGAGGATAAGCAAGGTCTGTTATTACGTCCATTTGCCCTTGTGCTACCACCTTGTCCAGCAGTTCATTGACGATTTCGGTGATGCGTGGTGCTAGTTGGGTAATAGTACGAGGCGTAAATGCCTGTGTGACGATGGAACGCAACTTGCGATGACGTGGAGGATCCGTATTAATCAAACTCATTCCTAGTGGCAAACTTGACTCGTCACCCATAATTTGTGATGAAAAGTTGCTATAATCGGTCAGCACACGTTGTACAGAGTCATAGCTGAAAACGCCCCACGAGTTGTAGTTCTCGTTGTAAGCAATGGGGCTATTAGCTCGCATGGTCTGATACCAGGGATAGGGGTTGAGCCTGGGGTCTTGTTCGATGGTGGTCATGAGTGAATGATGCTTTCTATTTTCGTTAGTTACGATCTCATTTAAGAAGATACGTGAACACACGCGTCTATGCTTCCATTGTAAGAAGTTGCGAGGGTCTGTGTCAAATAAGAAAAGTGATAGTATATACTACTGAAGAGCCATTTTTTATAAAAGGGAAATATAGATTTATGGTTCCATCCGACTCAACTCATCATACAAACCAATAATATCTCCTATGTTGTTTCGCTTAGTACATTAGTGATAAGCGTGTACGGTGTTGGTATAATACGAGCATGGGAACTGTTGGGGGCAAGCCGCTTCGGCTTCTTCCGTTGGTTCAATCCTTTGTACGATATAAATGAGAAAGGCCCGTCAAGAATGAATGTCAATAAGGATGAAAAAATGGTGGAGGACCATTATTCTCAGTAGCATGTTCCCATCTCTTACGCTGTGAGTTTCTTCTTGACTACCTTCAACGCTTCATCAATAGTGTGTGTAGCCTGCTGCAACGGTAACTGCTTCAAACGATGGCTGAGGGCCATAGGAGCAATAGCGTAGACGTGATTGGGCGTCACAACCTCGGCATCCATGTAAGCTGCATAGGTTTGAGCGGCGCGACGCATTACGATATCGCCACGATGCCCGTCAATATCCAATTCAATATTAATAATAGCAATAAGTTCGGCAACGTCAGGTGGAACGGCAACATGCGGTTGTGCAAGCGATGCTTGTACGATACGATTGCGTAAAATTTGTTCAGGGGCGGCGTATTCTTCTAAGAACGCTTCTGATGCGTACTCGAAGCGTTCGCGCAATTCGACAATAGAGACGCGTTTGCGAACGTCATGGATAGAGGCAATATCCACACAGAGGCCAAAGCGGTCGGTAAGTTGCGGACGCAACTCTCCCTCTTCAGGGTTCATCGTACCAACGAGCAGAAAACGTGCGGGATGCGAGAACGAGATACCTTCACGCTCCACAATGTTTGTACCCATCGCGGCAGAGTCGAGCAATACATCAACTACATAGTCGTCGAGCAAATTGACCTCATCGACGTAGAGGATGCCACGATTCGCCTCGGCTAGCACGCCTGGCTCGAAGCGACGTTGACCCTCCCGTAAAGCATGTTCAAGGTCGAGGGTGCCAACAACGCGGTCTTCCGAGGCATTGATTGGCAGATCGACGACACGCATGCGACGTTGGGCACTGGGCAAAGCCTCGCCTTGCTCTAGTCGGCTTCGACACGAGGCACACATCAACGCTGGTTGGTCAGGGAGACAGGAAAAGGGGCAATCGCTGACAACGGAGAGTTCGGGCAACACAGCAGCAAGAGCACGCACAGCAGTAGATTTGGCGGTGCCTTTTTCGCCGCGAATAAGCACGCCACCAATAGAGGGCTGTATGGCATTGAGGATCAGTGCCAGCTTCATCTGCTCCTGTCCCACAATCGCACTGAATGGATATGTATACATGTCGCCTGTCCGTTTCCGCTTATCTACTACAAAGAGAAATATCTTCTGTACGAGCCTGATGTATTCCGCCGTATGGAGCGACGCATCGCTCCATACGGCGGAATACATCAGGCTCGTACATTAAGAGTTATTGCGCGAACTCGATGACACCGCGGATGTTTTTGCCCGCGATTAGGTCGGCGTAGGCTTCGTTTACCTCGTCGAGCGTGTACACTTTCGTAATCATCTCGTCCAGTTTGATTTTGCCTACATGGTACAGTGCAAGCAGTTCAGGGATATCTTTACGGGGTTGAGAGTCGCCATAGAGAGTTCCCATCAATGTTTTCTGATAGAGTACGAGGTCGAGTGGTGGTATCGGTATAGACTCTGCGGTGGCAGGAGACAGACCGATCACAACGACGGTCCCGTTCTTAGCGGTACAGGCATAGGCTTGTCCGATGGTAGCAGGAGTGGCGATAGCTTCAAAGGAGTAGCGCACGCCTTCGCCATAGGTCAGGTCTCTGACGGTCTGTACAAGGTCCTGATTTTTGGGATTGATGGTATGCGTCGCGCCGAACTCTTTAGCTCGTTCGAGTTTATAATCGACGGTATCGACGGCGATAATCATACGCGCACCAGTAAGTGCGGCACCTTGAACGGCACTCATGCCGATGCCACCACAGCCAATAACCATGACGGTGCTGCCCGGCTCAACTTTTGCGCGATGGATGACTGCACCAACACCTGTTGGGACGCCACAGCCAACAAGCACGGCTTTATTGAGTGGATAGTAATCCTCGACCTTGACAACCGAGGCATCAGGAACAACCGTATGCTCACTGAACGTCCCGACCACGCACATCTGACCGATATCACCCTTTGCACCATGCATGCGAAACGTGCCATCAAGTTGCGGCCCCATCAAAATAGCCGCACCCATGTTGCACAGATTGGCATGACCAGTTGTGCAATAGTAGCACGTGCCACAGGAAGGAATGAAGGTGAGAACGACGTGATCGCCGACTTTGCAGTTGGTCACTTCGGGGCCGACCGCTTCGACGATGCCAGCACCCTCATGACCAAGGGCCATTGGCAAATAGCCGGGAAGCTCACCTGCGATGATGTGATAGTCGGAGTGGCAAATGCCAGCGGCAACCATCTTTACCTGTACTTCGTGTGCTTTTGGTGCGTCAAGTTCGATCTCTTCGATTTGAATAGGTTGACCTGGTTCGTAAATTACTGCGGTTCGTGTCTTCATCGAAAACGACCCTTTCTTTGAGAGCTGCTGGCCCTCATGACTAAATAGGTTAGCGTTTCAAAGAACAAAGAATACCTGCTATGCATACCCCTTTCGTAGTAGTTGTGGGTCGTGAGCAGGACGATACTGGTAGTAGTCGGCAGCCAGCACACGCGCCAATTCAGGGCAAGGACTGGGCACCCTCTCACCTTTCTCGTTCGTCACGGTGGGCAAAGGGTTTGTATCAATCATGACGGTAGGTATATGCCTTGCTGCAATCTCCCCAGCGATATGCAGTGCGTCACGTTGTGGTGTGATACTTCGCATGTTGCCAGAGAGATCAATGTTCGCGATACCATCGGTCAGGATGACCAGGATTGGTTTGACGGTTGGATTGCGATACCGCTCAGTATCGGCAAGGCGTAACCCCTCTAGCAAGCCTGTTGCTAGAGGAGTGCAACCGCCAATATACAGTTCTTCGACACAACGCCGTGCATTGGTGAAGTTTCGTGTGGGAGGTAAGACAACACGTCCCTGTGCGAAACGGAAGACAAGCATGGAGACGCGATCTCGTTTTTCATAGGCGTTTTGTAGTAAAGCGAGTAAGATACGTTTGGTTTTTGGCATCAGTTGACGCGCCATCACGGAGTCACTACCGTCGATCACGAGAATGACAAGAGTGCGTGTCTTACGTTCTCGCACTTTTTGGCGTAGGTCTGAGACACGCAATTCGAGTTTGTCACCGTTGCCGCGTCCGCGCACCTGTTGATAGGGAGCGGCGGCACGAATGGTGGCACCAAAGGCAACATCAGTGACAGGATTAGCTTGACGGCTACGCGTAAAGCGTCCACTATGACGTGTTGTCAGCGAGAGAAAGCGGCGACCAGCGTCCTGACGCGTTACACGATCACGCACAACGTTGATAAGACGTTGAATCTGTGCCACGTCGGAGTCCCCTTTGATATGACGCGTCAGACCGGAGGGACCTTCTTGCTCGTCGGTGCGCTCTTCAATCTCTACATCGTCATCGACGGTGGCAATCTCTTCCGGTGTATCATTGTCTTGCTCTGAGGCGGGAACTTGCTCAAGAGTACGCACAAGTTGTTGCTTGATGGATGTATAGTTACGCATTCTGTGTGGTAAAGCGAGTTCGGCAGCTTGCTCGATATCTGCTAGCTCCACCTCGGCACGATTATCCCACGCGGCTATTGCACGAGCGGTACGCAACACAACGATGTCACCGCGATGCCCTTCCGCATGAACGCGCTTGTCAACAAGAAACGCAATCACTTGACGAAAATAATGAGAGACATGGACAGCATGCAAGAGGTGTTGTGCACGTGAAATGCGATTATGGAGCATGGTCTCGGCCTCGGTCCACCTGGCAATAAAGCTATCAGGAGAGTCGTCATAGGCGAGGCGACGCTCGACAACAGTTGTGCGTATGGCGGGGTCGCGCATATCCTCAGCATCGACATAGAGGCCGATTCGATCCAGCAGTTGAGGGCGTAGCATACCTTCTTCTAGATTCATGGTACCAACAATAACGAAACGCGCTGGATGCGCCGTCGAGATAGTGTCACGTTCGACACGGTTGATACCCAGCGCGGCTGCGTCAAGCAGCAGGTCTACGATGTTGTCGTTGAGCAGGTTGATTTCGTCGATATAGAGCATACCACGATTGGCAAGAGCGAGTAGGCCAGGGGCAAAATGCGTCTTGCCACTTTCCAAAGCAGTAGCAAGGTCGAAGCTGCCCGCGACACGATCCTCGCTTGCATTAAGTGGCAACGTTATCAGTGGCACAGGGCGTTGTGCGAGCGGAAGGATTTCTTGCTGCTCAAGGCGATCCTGACAGGTAGTACACATCCAACGTGGCGATGCAGGATTACAAAAATAGGGGCAGTCGGCGACACCTGTAATGGCAGGTAACAGGTTGGTGAGGGCACGCACAGCGGTAGACTTGCCCGTTCCTCTACGTCCACAGATGAGAACGCCGCCTATCGAGGGATCGATAGCGTTGAGGAGAAGCGCGAGCCGCATCTTCTGTTGTCCAACCATAGCACTAAACGGGAAAGTCGTCATAGGTCCTCTATTTTATCGTGTTATTTTGTCCAGTAGCCAGCATCGACGGGCAAGGCACAGCCCGTAAGATGCCGCGCCTCCTCTGATGCCAACCAGAGTACTACATCGCTGATCGCTTGCGGGGGAAGAAGATTGCGATCAGGGAAGAGATTGAGCTGGTTCATCAGTTGTAGCATGTACTCGTGCGTCGCATTCGGACCTGGGCCACCTGCGAAAATATCGTACAAGGCTTGATTGTTACACATCGCAGTATCAACACTGGTAGGGCAGATAGCATTGACGTTGATATCATATTGCGCCAGTTCAATCGCTAACGTTTTGACGAGACCAAGCACGCCATGCTTTGCCGCGACATAGTGTGCGAGATTCGCCATACCTTTTTGCCCTGCCGTGGACGAAATACATACAATCTTGCCGTTGCGTCTAGCGAGCATCTGCGGTATACAGACTTTGCAAGTCATCCACACACCTTTGAGACACACGTTCACAGTCTCGTCCCATTGTTCCTCGGTTAGCTCCCAACTCGGCGCGAAGGAGTAGACACCCGCATTGGCGACTACAATGTCGATTGGTCCTAGCTCGGTTCGCGCACGCTCGGCAAGTGCCTGCATTGCTGAAAGATTGGTTACATTAACCTGCTCAGCAATTACGGGACGCCCTAACGCCTCAATTTCGGAAGCAAGGGACGCTAACTCTTCGGGCTTCGCAAGTGGGTAGGGAATCGTCTCATACTGACAGCAAGCATCACAGACAACCAGACGGGCACCCTCACGTGCGAATGCGAGAGCGTGCGAACGGCCCATGCCATGTGCAGCACCAGTGATAAAAACGGTTCGATCCTGAAAACGTGTACGGGTGGGACTAGTAGACGCCACAGATACCATCAATCGTGAAATCCTCGATGATCAGTTCTTCGTCCAGTTCCTCAAGCTCGATATCTTCGGTTGTCTCTTCGATAGTTGAGGTCTCTTCTACGACAGTGTTTGTGGGGTTGATCGTTGGAGTGCTGTTTGACATTGATGTACCTCGTTCTGACTCTAAACAAATACGCAACAATGTTATGTAAGCATACCATCAGATTTTGCAAAGTACAAGTCCTCGGCTTCCTGAAAAAATGGGACATCGTTAAAAACGATCATTGTTTCATTTGTACTATGACAGCATTCTGAACAATCTCTTTTATGACTGCATATCAACCCAATCATAACCATATCATAACCATTTTAATATATATCTATTCATCAATGTATTTTATAATGAACATACATGGATTAGGTTCTACTCTTCTATGTAGTAGCCTTTCAGTTGTAGCGGAATAGGAACGAAAGGATAGTTCACATGTTCACGGAAGAACGCTATGTTATGGAGCAACATTTTTTCAAGAAACTCTTAAAGGTGAGAAAGTCCAAGAGGGTAATTACTGGATTCTTTATCTTTGCGCTTCTCTTTACACTTCTATCTGTATTCGTTGTGCGTCCGTTACACGTTACTCATGCGGCTGGCACAAACACTGCGGAGGACAATTTTCATCGTGCCAATACTACCCTTGGATGGGGTACAACGACTAACAATGACGGGTTAACAAATTATATATGGCAACGATCACTCAACAATGGCAATACAGCTTTTCTAAACTCGAATAATGGGGTAATTGTTTATGCAGGTACAAATGGACATAAGATTGCTGGATATGTTAAGGTTCCAGTACAAAGCTCAGGCGATGTACTTGCAGAAATTACATTCACAGCAACAGGGCATGGTGTTGCTGGTGTTACGTTGCTTGTAACAGGTGGTACAAGCTGGTATCAAGCGGATATGAACACATCCACTAAAACACTTGAGATACGCAAACGTCTCAATGGCATTATGACTACCGTAACCTCGATACCTTTTACATATGTGGCAAATACAGCCTACTGGCTTCGACTAGATGTTCAAATAAGTAACAGTACGGCGGTGATTAACGAAAATGCATGGGCGGCTGGCACTACAGAACCCACAAAGTGGCTGGTGACTTACACTGATAGTAAACCGTTACCTGCCGGAAGTGCGGGTGCGATGGGTGATTGGTTTAGAAGTCCGGCACCAAACGAGCAAGAGCGCTTCGGTTCCTGGTCCTATGCAGCACAAGGGTTGGCGTCGCCCGCACAATAACACCTTGATACTTGCTTGCCTTGATAGAGCACTTTACCAACGAAGTGCTCTATCAAGGCAAGCAATTGACTTGACTTATCGGCTTGATACTGGGTATGCTTGCGTATATGGAATACGTCGTCGCTTTGTTTCCTTAAAAGGAGAACACGATGCCCCAATCCCCTACACTGTATCGGCTCATCGCAGAAGTCAAGATTCGGCGCGAGTCATTCGGCGGCATTCTCTATAAGTATGGATGCGCCGATAGAGGTGCGCTTTCGTTTATCAATTCTCCTCAGTTGGTTGAACTGCTGATTACGAGCCAGCAGCAGCATGACAGCGATGTGAGTGCCGCTATCGAAAATAGCCGCTACTCCGAAGCAAGTAAGCAAAAGCTCTATGTTGCCCTCGACGACCTCGTTGGTCGTGGCTATATTTCAGCGACAATGAAAAAAACCAACGGGCGATTGAATTCCGACGGGCGACCACAAGGGTCGCACCCTACCATATGATGGGGGTATGAGTATAGTAGGGTGCGACCCTTGTGGTCGCCCGTCCTCTCTTCGTTACTTTTAGAGTACTCTTATTTGAACCGTATTGACCCTTGTAGTCGCCCATTCCTGGAATGAGGAGTTTTCCAATGGTAGAACTGGTACGTTTCATGGACCGTCCCGACCGTTCGGCACATAAGAAAGTTGGTAACGTCAATCCCCTCGCGTTAACAGCCATGCAGCAAACTGGGCAGAGAGTGCTACAGACAAAGGGGCGCGGCTCACAACGTTTTTTACAAGGTGGATTGTCGGCTCCAATCACGGTGACGTGGGAGATTACTGCCGCCTGTAATATCGCGTGTGTCCACTGTTTATCAGCATCAGGCAGACGGAGACCAGGAGAGCTAAAGACGCCACAGGCACTGGCTCTTGTCGATGAATTCGCCGATATGCAGGTATTCCAGATACACTTTGGCGGTGGCGAACCGTTTATTTACCCCGGCATATGGCAGGTCCTTGAGCGTTGCACAGAACGTAACCTTGTAATGTGTATCAGTACCAACGGCACGTTGATAACGGCGGATCGTGCGAAACGCTTGAAGCAGTTCAACCCACTCTATTTCCAGGTGAGTTTAGATGGTGGAACGGAGCATACAAACGACCGTATTCGTGGGCAAGGCGTTTTCAAGCGTGCCCTACGTGGCTTAGAGCTACTGGCAGCAGAGAATCATAGCTTGACGGTGAATAGCGTGTTGACGCGCTACAGCTTCTCCGAGCTAGACCGCCTCTATGATATCGCTGCAAGTTTTGGTTCTAAGTTGCGTGTAACGCGACTGCGACCTTCGGGACGCGGGCAGGATGTATGGGCCGACCTGCATCCGACACAAGAACAGTACCGCGAGTTCACTGACTGGCTGACGACCCACCCCGATGTGTTGACGGCTGACTCGTTCTTCCACCTCAACGCCTTTGGCAACAAACTTGCTGGCCTGGATGTCTGCGGAGCAGCTACCGCGACCTGCTGCATCTGCCCGGAGGGTGAGGTCTATCCGTGCGCGTTCTTCCAGGCACCAGAGTTCGAGGCGGGCAATCTTCATGAGCGGCCCTTCAAAGAAATCTGGCAAGACTCGGTGCTATTCGACTATTACCGCAACATGGGTGGTGGTGCCTGCACAGGCTGTGGGCAGTATGATTCGTGTCACGGTGGCTGTCCCGCTACAAAATGGTTTGTGCATCAGAAGTTGAGTATCAAGGACCCTGAGTGCGTGTTGCAAGGGTCGTAGGAGAAAACCAACGGGCGACCACAAGGTCGCACCCTACTATACGACGTGTATAGTAGGGTGCGACCTTGTGGTCGCCCGTTCTCAAAGTAAAAAGTGAAAGAGCATAATCAGGCCCCTACAGCGAGGGAGGTTGCATGAAAAAGCCTTGTTTATATATTTTGTGTGGGTTGCCTTTCGCTGGAAAAACTACTCTAGCGAAGGAACTGGTAAATTCGCTGGCAGTAAAACGCGTCGCTATTGATGATATCAACAGTGAACGTGGAATATGGGATAATGAAAAAGGATTGTCTTCGGAGGAGTGGGATGAGACCTATAGGGAAGCATACCAACGTATCGCCACATTCCTCAGTAAGGGTGAAAGCGTCGTAGATGACTCAGCAAATTTCACCGTAGAGCAACGAGACCGACTACGTGACATAGCACAGCAGTACAACGCATCAACATGTGTTATCTTTGTCGATATTTCCTTAACTGAGGCACGTCGTCGCTGGCAAGAGAATCGGCAAACTGCGGTTCGTGCTGATGTACGCGACGACGATTTTGCTCATGTTGTCGTATACTTCGCCCCACCCACAGTGAACGAGAACGTCCTGCTATATAATGGATCGCTGCCAGTGAGGGATTGGATACATCACATTTTTAATGATACGACTCGTCATTAACACAACAAGCAGTATTTGCCTGTACTAAACATATTTTTCAAAGCATCGTCTCGCTCTAGCAGCAATTCCATCGGCGGCTTGATAGCGTAACCACCACCATTCGGTATCATATTTCTCCGCACTATGTTTGCTAATTGCATCGGCAAAACTAACAGCACCATAGACAAGAGAACGAAAGCGAATCGCATCAGGTAGCAAGTCTAACTCGATTGGAGTCAAGGTGTGATAGTGGCAATAACCATCAATAATCGTGGGTATACGCTCTATGTCGGCGCTAAAAGATGGTATACCGAGAAAAGGTATTTCACAGGAGACAAGCAAAAAGCCAACATCAATCACGGCAGGCCCTAAACCAGCACCATGCCAATCGATCAGCCTTACCTGTTCGAGAGAAGTACGAATAGCATTACCAGGGTGACAGTCGTTGTGGATGATTGTCATAGGAGTATTCTCGCAGCGATTGACGCTATTTATCGCTTTAATAAGTATCTCGTAATGCTTTTGCAGTGCCTCTGGGACGCTATCAGCGACCTTAGCAAGTTCTGATAATGCATAAGCAAGTTCTGGTGGTGGCACCATTTCCGCTTTTGGCAACTCAGAAGTATCTTCAAGGCTCAAAGAATGCAACTTACCCAAGGCTTTACCAAGTAGGTGCAGTGTGGAAGGAGAATAATCAACAGGAGAACCCTCAACAAAATGTGTCATTAAAAGCAGTGTGTCTTCGTATCTTACGAGAACATCACTATTTACAGCACGTACAAATTGCTCAGCAGGATACCCCTGTTGTCCAAGAAATAAGAGGACATCAGCGAGATGCAAAGCACTTTCATCTTCGGCTGAAAATAGACGTAGCACCCAGTTCTGGTTATTTGCTAGATCAAGCCGATAAATGCGATTACCGTTATCACTGTGTAAACGCTGCCAGGTAACGAGATGTGCGTTGTAGAACCGCTTCAAGCTGGTAACTAAAAAGGTCTCTTCGCCCATATCCTTTTCTCAATCGCTCCCACTACCAAAACAAGCACAACTACTTTTCTTGTTGAGTAAACCATTCCAGGCTCGTAATTTCATAATAACGTTGAGGGGCTTCCCACTTCCAAAGGTTACGTACATGCTTCATTCCCAGTTTTTCTAAAACATGTTGTGAGCCACGATTCGCTTCTTGCGTGACTCCTATGATGCGAGTAAACCCTAAATCCCGAAAACCATAGCAAAGGCAGGCAGCAGCAGCCTCTGTAGCATATCCCCTTCCCCATACAACGGGGGAAAACCTGTAGCTAATTTCAATTTCTTCCTCAAACATATCCAGGGCACAAGTACCACAAGGAGTATCTTTTCCCTGTTCACAGACCGCCCACGCACTCCCTTTTTGGTCTTCCCACGTTTGCAGCAGAGCAGTAATCCGCGCCTCGGCATCATCTGGTGAAAGGACACCGCCAAGAAATCGCTGTGCCTGCTCATCAAGTAAAATACTGCTAAGTATATCTTTATCAGTTAGTACGGGACGACGCAAGAGCAGGCGAGATGTTTCTATCACCTCTACTCGTCTCGTATGATTATCTCGACTGATCATCTCTTCTCCTCCATTGAAAAGACCATGCATCTATTAGAAACGCGGAACTTCCTTTGTGTCGATAAGCCCCTCTTTCAATGAAATGTGTACGAGCTTTTCCTAATTCGATGAGAACTTCGTCTTGTGTTGTACTCTAAATCTATTCCTTCGCAATAGCTCCCACGCCTGCTTGTGCCCAGGGAACAAGCGCACCGATGGCAACGAACCTGGATTGGATAGCTACTCCTAGCTCCCCTGCTTGAATATCTCGTGCGACGATGGAAAAAGTCATCCGTTTCCTCTGTATTGTAGAAAGTATTAAAAGTAACGTTGACGAATAAAATACATCTTTCAATACTATTTCTATTCTATCTACACGTTCACATCAACAAATTCGGTTGTAGTTTCTGCTGGTTCTGGAATAGGTTCACCACTTCTACGCATGCCTTCGAGATGAAGTTCAATTGCCTCTTGCATATTACGGTGTATATCCGCAGGCGTTTTTCCTGTAGTAACACATCCTGGAAGATCAGGCACATATGCCGAATAATTGCCTTTAGCTTTTTCAACGACAACAAGATATCGGTACTTCGCCATATTACTTTCCTTTGTTAGAAGTAGGCATTAGCAATGTTCTCACTGCTAATCATTTGGTTGGCGATTGGACGATGTATAGTATAATAATGGTAGCATACAACAAGGAGAACATGTGGACCCTGTGCAGACAACAACGACGCGCCGTTTCGCCCAACAAACCGCTAGAGAGAAAAAAGATGAAAAAAGATAAATGGTTTACTGCCTTACCATTTGTGCTTGGGTGTATCCTCGTTGGTTTTCTCAGTAGTGCCCTTGGTGGTGCCTTCAAAAAGCAACACTGGTATGATGACAGTCCCAAACCTCCTCTCTGGCCTCCTCAATGGGTGTTTCCTACGGTATGGATTGGAAATTACATATTCATGGGCCTGGCTACCTGGCAGGTATGGCGATATCGACAGAAGACATCCGTCACGAAGCCGCTAGCGATCTTTGCCGCTCACCTCCTGCACAATTTTTCATTCATGCCCATTGTCTACCATTTCAAAAAGAAGTCAGTATATGTATTGATGGATATCATCGGGCTTTTCTCAGGAATAACGACAACCACAGAGTTTGCCAGTGTTTCGAGAGTTTCTGCTTTGCTCATGCTTCCCTATCTCTGCTGGTTGTTTTTCACCACATTCATCAAAGTGTTATGGTGGCGACAGAGGTGCTAATTTACTCCCCTCAAATTATATCCGTTTCTTGATAATCGGCACCAATGGTTTCCACGTCCTATGCTTCACACATCCCTGCACAACACCAATCTCATATGCACAATCGCTGAGTATAGCGCACAAAGCATATTCAGCAACGTTCATCTCTGGTTTAAGTCGCACATAGTCTACGCCTACAACAATACATAGCATTACGGCTATAAGAATTTCGAGAGGAAAGAGGATAACGCCAAGCAGCAATAGTGGTAATGTGTAGTAGCGCGTTATGTGGCGACACAGGTGATAGGTGTATGCGAGGTTGCTACGAAGAGTGGCTTTGAACACAGTAACAGGCTTAATAGATATGTGCTGTTGCTGGATTTTTTGTATGCGTTTATGCGTACTGAATAGGGTTGTGAATAGAGCAATCACCAAAAAAATCGTTGTCCACGCGTTACCCCTCCCCAGCCTCCTGGACGCGATAATACTGTTTAACTTTTTAAACTTGGAATGGGTGATTACATCATTTTTCTCAACGGGCGACCACAAGGGTCGCACCCTACGATACACCTCGTTGTATCGTAAGGTGCGACCCTTGTGGTCGCCCGTTGGGTTCTTCCAATACCTTCCCATCCACCATACGCTGCCTAACATCAGTCCTGCAAAGATGGCTTGTTCGGGTGGTAGTAGCAGTATACGGCGTTCGGTGGGATGGCGTTGTAACAGAGAGGCTTCGGCGGTGGCATAGGCAGCGCGAATGTTGAGAAATGATTTTACGGTTGTGCGGTAGTCGTGATAGACGACGCCCTGTGGTATGTAGCGTATATATGCGCCTGTTAGCAAAACACGGCGACAGAAGTCAACATCTTCGCCTTGTGTGAGTGGTACGAAGCCGCCGAGATATTGCCAGACAGCGCGGCGCACAAGCAAGTTAGCGGTTGGCAGATAGGTCAATGGTCCTTCAAGACGTACCTGTTGTGGTTGCGTTCCCATGTAGAGGGAGGAGCAGACATCTTCGTAGCGACCAAGCATGGTGTGATGATCGTAACCACGAATCATGCCACCAACGGCTGCGATACGCGAGTCTTGCATGAGTGGTACAAGTTCAGTTAGCCAAGTGGTAGTGGCAACACAATCACTATCAATGTAGGCGATAAGATCATGGGTCGCGGCTTCCGTGCCAGTGTTGCGACTCTTTGCGACCCCTTGCTGTTGCTTATGGAGAAGGCAGCGCAAATGTATAGCATGTGTCTTAGCCTCGCATACAAGATGTAAAAGTATCGTTTGGGTAGAATCGGTCGAGGCATCATCGACCACGAGAATTTCTATAAGATGATGTGGGTATTGCAGTGCGAATAAGGAACAGAGGCAACGCTCAAGCTCGTTCGCACGATTATAGCTTGGAATGATGATAGTGACAGCAGGCCATGTTACGGGAGCAGCAACAGGGCCCGCATCCAGCAATGATTTCCAGCGCAATTGGTCACAAAGAGCTTCTATGCGTTTGAGGGGGACATGCATCAACATGGCTAACTGTTCGCAGGTACGCTCCTCGACACAAAGTGAAAGGATACGCGCGAGAGTTGGGTTGAGTGGTACAATGCGAAGGGGATAGTCGCAACGTGCGACCATCTCACCTTTTTCGGACTGATTAATACGTACACCCGACGCCAGACGATAGCATCCAACACCCAGTTTTTGCTCTACACTCATACTTTTTGCCCGGCAAGCATGGCAAGCAGTGTCTTTGGCAACACAATTTCATAGCCACTGCCAAGTTGCTCGCTAACGGCTTTCAGGTCGGACGGACCCATTGTCCATGCCAGGATATAGACATTCAAGAAGAGTGGCCGTTCCGAACGGCTATTGACTACATTTTTAATCATTTTAACGGTGCTACTTACACTACCAGCCAAACCAAGATTCTGGTAGAAAGGGATGCCGTCAATCGACTTCGACGCGACCTTTTTCAGGCCAGCACCATTGAAAATGCCCTGTAAACCAAACGGGCGTAGTGCTTGTACATAGCGATTTTGAGTGCTAGCATCAGAGCAGACCATACCTGTGCTTGCCTGTCTAATGATTGAGATGAAAGGTAGCCCTGAACTCTGCCAATAGTCAGTATCAAGCAGTTGAAGAGTTTTCAGGTTCATGGCTTGCATTTGTTTTCCAGTTGCTTGCAGAAAGGCATCCAGGCGTTTGACGGGCCAATGTGAGGGCAATATATAGCCCAAACCACTTGGTCCTGCAATAAACTCATCATTAGGTGTTGCGGACACTCTATAATATTCTGCGAGCAGTGGAGCTGCTTGCAGTAGCGCAGGTGAGATGGTCCAACCAATAGGAAGCGTGCCACGAGCATCATCACGCCAGATATTTTTCATACGGTGTTGACTATATTGCAGGTTATCCCCATCGCTGATGGTGAACGAGACATATACAGTGTTCGCTGCCGCTTTCTCGCTATGCTCCGAGGTTGCTACTACTGATGTTGTAGAGGTAGGCTGTACGGCGGTCCATACTTCCAGATTTGAGAAGTGATCGGTAGCAAGTACAGGCATTGCCGCTCGCGAGGTGAGATTAACGCCACTACTCTCGTCCACAAACCAGCCTAGATTCACAGCCCCTGGCTCATATGAGGCAAAGATTTGACGCATTAACCTTCTCTCTGAGAGGAAGCCGTCAGTGAAAAGACTGCGTAGGTCGGGGAGATACGCACGGGAATCGAGGTTGTATATAAAGGCACGTGTGGCAACAAGGAATGGGCGTAAAGCGACATTCTTGGCATCCACACCCGCGACAAGACGCGACGAACATCCAGCACGCAGATTTTGTAGTGCCCAGGAGTACGCTTGCAAACGTGTCTTCCAGCCGTATGTAGAAAGGTCGGCAAGAACTGAGAAGGAATATTTGCTCTGTAAAGCCGCCGCCTGTGTAGCCGAAACGACGATAGCATCCTTCTGTGCCGCAAGCATCGTAGCAACGTTTATCGAGTCTTCGAGACGCGAGTCATAGATCACCAGACCCTGAATGTTATTGGAATACCTATCCAACAAGGCATCCAACGCGCTATCGTTCGTCTCAGGCATAGAATTTTGTGGGACGTTCCCAAATACTTCTTTGAGCCAGAAGGCATCATCATCGCCTGTAATAAGAGAGACTTTTGGTTGCGGACGATTGATGATGCCGACCAGCGTTGTCAGCGTAATGAGCGTCTCATGGGATGCGACGTTGGCAGTACAAATATCAAGATGTGTGACGGTTTGAAACCTCGGAATGAGTCGCCCGGTAGACCAATCAAGCCCCGCAGTTTCTGTAGTACTCATGCGCTATGCTACCCCTTTCCATTGACGAATATTGTGTTTTTATGGACAATGCTGTTGTACTCGCTTCTTCCTGCGTAGAAGCGGAGCGAATACAACAGCATTGTAGCACTCATGCATAAATTTTGTTAAGCAGTAGCGTTTCCATTGCCCTGTGGGTATATGAATCATTTTTTCTTGACCTGACACAGCAATTGCGATATGCTACATAGCACAAAGCCTAAATTGTAAGCTTGCTCTGTGGGATCAAAGTATGCTCCCACCTGCATGATGCTTTTTATCGGTCTTCTGAGTTGCTCATTCGTTGTTGGAATGAGACAGAAAGGACGCCCAGGCATGTCTGAGAAAATATTTGCCCCCGAACTGTTTCGCCCACGCATCAATTTTCCTGATGTTCCCTACGATTTCCTTGTACGAGCCGCCGCCGAACGTAGTCCTGACCACATCGCAATCGTGTACCACAACATGCTTTTCACGTACCGCGAGGTCATAGCGATGATAAACAGTACCGCCAACGGTCTGCATGATCTAGGATTGAGGAAGGGCGACCGTCTCTGTCTGTACATGACAAACAGACCAGAATATACCATTACGTTTATCGCCGCAACCTCGCTTGGTATTGTGGTCAGTCCAATGAATCCAGGCTATAAAGAGCGTGAAGTGGCCTATCAGATCGAAAACGCTGAGGCAAAAGCTATACTGCTACAGGATAGCCTCGTACCGATGCTGCAAGCGGCAATGAGCCAGAAGACATTTCCTCATCTCAAGCATGTCTTAGTAACGGGCGAAAAGCCCCCTGAAAGCATGCCAGAAGCAGTCACATTTGCTTCGCTTATGCGTGCGTCCTCGCCAGAGCGTCTCCATCAAGTGGAAATTTCGGGCGACGATTTAGCGGCCCTGCCCTATTCGTCCGGCACGACAGGATTACCCAAAGGGGCGTTGCTCTCGCATCGCAACCTGACCTCGAACAATCTGCAATTCCTTATGGCTCTACACCTAGACGCATCAGATGTCGCGCTCAACTTCCTACCGTTTTATCACATTTACGGTGTCATGTTGACGGGTGGTTTTCTCGCTGGTGGTGGCACACAGGTCATCATGGAACGCTTCGACCTGTTGCAGTCGCTTGAGTTATGTGAGCAATACAATGTCACCCACTACTTTGCAGTTCCACCAATCGTGCTGGCACTCGCAAATGCACCTGTCGATCTAAACAAAATGAAAAAGGTAAGGTTCATCTTCTCAGGTGCAGCACCCTTGCCAACAGCACCAGCGATTAAGCTTCATGAGAAGACAGGTGTTACGGTTGTTCAAGGCTATGGATTGACTGAAGCAGCACCACTCACACATGCACAACCGTTTCCAATCATGCGACTGGAGAGTATTGGTATGCCCATCCATAATACCGAGCAGAAGATTATGGATATCGAGACGGGTACACGCGAACTACCTGCCGGTGAGGATGGCGAACTGGTAATACGTGGACCCCAGGTCATGCAAGGTTACTGGAAGGCACCGGCGGAAACGGCCCGCGCACTCCGCGATGGCTGGCTCTACACTGGCGACATCGGGCATGTGGACGAGGAAGGCTACACGTATATCGTTGATCGCAAGAAAGAGAAGATTAAGTATAAGGGCTTTGGCGTCGCGCCAGCCGAGATCGAGGCACTGCTGTTAGAGCATCCGTCGGTGGTAGACTCAGCGGTAATTGGGGTGCCGAATGATGAAGCGGGTGAACTGATCAAAGGATTGGTCGTGATACGCGAGGGCGATACAGTGACACCTGACGATATCGTCGCCTTTGCTAACGGCAAGTTGGCAGGGTACAAGAGAGTGCATCACGTCGAGTTTATCGATGCGATTCCCAAAACGGCTTCGGGTAAAATCTTACGCCGTGAACTGAAAGAGCGCGAAAAAACATTAGAGCAGTAGTCAAAATGCAGAGTGCGGGTAGTGGTCGGAGACCACTACCCGCACTCTGCATTTTGACTACTCTGAGCAAAGATTAAATGCCAACGAGGAACAAGCCACGTGCCATTGCTTCGCCTGCGAGCGTACAGACGACAACGAGATAGAGCATGCCTGTCGCGGATTGGAATGAGCGGTCGCGTATGAGTTTCCACGCGAGACCCCCCAACACTAAAGGTATGATAAAACTGACGAGGATGCGTACCCATCCTATAGCATCGGTACTAAGCGGTGTATAAGTTGGCGCATTAGCAGGTTTCACATGCGTATTGGAGCCTGTGGTAGGTGTTGTTATGACAGGTGTGGCTGGTGGATGCTGAATAGAAGTTTGCGGTGTACTGGGTCCAGCAGTGAACGTAAAAAGAACTTGAGCAAGTACACCAAGTAAGACAAGCGTCGTCGCGAACTGTAGTGGCTTCTCCGAAAGGGCTGGTGTAACGAGATACCAGTGCCCAAGCCACATAGCAGTAAGCACACCGCCAAGAGCAAGGGCAGCAGCAAAAAAGCCGGCGATGGTGAATACACCACCAAAGTTCACATCTGCAAGGGGACGATAAATCATTGCCATCACGAACAATGTAATCATACCAGCGGCAACAGTACCAATGCCACTTAGAAGACGCAGAATACGTATAACGGAAAAGCGTCTTGCTGGTACGTGCAGTTTTTCTGACGACGTTGTTTCTTCGCTTTTTGTCGGCTCAAGTTGCGCCTTTTCAGTATTACGCTTCGCATCCACGCCTGCAGTCTTATCGAACCAGAGCAGCACGTTATAGGGAATCATCAAGAGAAAGAAAATGAGGAGCGGTAACGTCTCGTAGCGAGTCCAGTACTGGTCAAGCTGGCGATAGCTGGCGAGCAGTTCGGGCGTTGAAAAGTTCTGTTGGAACAGATAGGTAAGATAGGTCAAGCCGAGATAGATAAGAGCGTATGAAACGAGAAAGCCGCGCTTCACCTCATTGCGCCAATCGAGCAGCACAAGGACGGTGAAAGAACCAATTGAGACCTCGGTCATCACAATAAATAGCACAAGTGGCAGTGTGAATAACATTGTATCTTTGTATCCTTCAATGACATTATGAGTGATAATGTAGCGAGAATAAATGGTTACATCTCATAAGCTACCGCATGACAGATTATAGCGCTTTCTGTCGAGTCTCACAACCTGTTTGACCCCTGTCACTTTCTCTTCATACATTTCGTGTACTATAGTAGAGTCTTTTCTTACTTCTTATAAATAGCTTGCTAAAACATATGGGACGCGCCGCATCTCTATAAATATACCGTTGTTATGTTGGTTAGCGTCGATACTTTTGTGGGAGACGAGTATGACGAAATCTGACGATAATACGATGAAAGATGATAATACTGCCCATAAAGTAACTGATAAAGATACAGCATCTTCTTCCATGCAATCGGCGCGAGAGAAGCCTACTCAACATCGTTTCGCACGGGCTTACGCACAGCGCGTAGCTACTCCTATGGACAACTACTATAACGATACACCGTTACATATATCATTCTGGTCCAGGCTTTCGCACATTTTTCTCAGCAATACGTTTACACCACAATGGTTCCCTGAAGCGTGGCGTCATCCGGCCATTGGCTATCTTCTCGGTGTTGTGCTACAGGTTATTGCCGCACTTGGCACGGTCTTCTTTATGCACATCTTTCCAACATTCGCATTTTCTGGCCTGTTGGAAGTTCTTGGCATTGCCATCATAGCGTTAAACTTCGGCACAGGTCCCAGTCTGCTCTCAACACTCGTTGGTATAATACTTCTCAATTTCTTTGTGCTGCAACCACATTATTCGTTGAGTTTGAGTGATGTACAGAGTTTTGTTGAGAGTGTTCTCTTTCTGCTGATTGGGGTAGCAATAAGTGTTGGAGCCAGTCAGCTTGAACAAGCACGGCGGAGTGCTATTGAGGAACGTACTCTTCTCGATGCAGTAATCGAAACTGTGCCGGATAGTGTTGCTGTGTATGATGTACAGGGGCGGCTTGTGCGCCTGAATAGCGCGGGACGACAATTGGAAAAGGAACGCGGGATACGCTCCCCCACGTTTACAGCGACTACAGGGAGATTACGTACTCCAAGTGGTAGCTTTTTTCGTCAGGAAGAACTGCCTATAGGTCGTGCATTGCAAGGGGAGGCGGTCGAGTCTGTCGAAATGGTGTGGCAACCTACAAAAAGTGATACACAATATTTTACAGTAAGTGCGGCACCTCTTTATAATGCATGGGAGACGATTGGTGGCGCGGTCTCCATTAGCCATGATGTCTCAGCACTTCGTCGTTCCGAACTTGCGGCTGCGGCAAGTTCGAGTGAACTAGAAGCAATATTTGAAAGCATTACCGACGGAGTTTTTGTCTTTAATCAAGAAGGTCACATAATACGAATAAATATGGCCTTTCGTGAACTGCTAGGCATACATACACGCCCTGACTACTTTTCGCATCCACCTGATGACCAAAGAACATTTTTCACGCTATCAGACGAGCAAGACCATCCTCTCCCGTATGAGCAGTGGCCGCAAAGTCGTATTTTGCGTGGCGAGTCACTCAAAGGACTGACGGCGATGGATGTTCTCGTTCATACAATTGATGGACGAGAGATACTTATGAATGTGAACGGTGCACCGGTCTACAGGCAAGATAGCAAGCTCGTGGGTGGAGTCGTAATTTGTCGTGACATCACTGAACGAAGACAATTAGAGACCTACACGCAAAATGCGCTACACGCCCTGCTTGAAATGGCACAGACGCTTATTCAGGGAAATGATGAAACAGAAGACACGGCATCCATGCATACGGTGGGACAACGCCTGGTCGAACTCACTAGTCGCGTGTTGAACTGTAAGCGCGTAGGCATCATCTCTATGATGTCTGAAACAGAACGGCTTCTACCTGTAGCAGTTATCGGTCTTGCACCGGAACAGGAGTATCTCTGGTGGAGCCGTATACCTGAGCTATATCTTGTCGATATGGTGGATGCTCCACGCCTTGCACGTATACGTAACGGCGAAGTTGTACGTTTAGATGCAAGTTACCATGAGGACGACGAACAATACGAGCACTATGGACCAAAGAATTCTTTGCTGGCACCGATGACGATTGGTAAAAAGGTTGTTGGTTTGCTTTCGCTCGATTATGTAGATGATAAGCATACCTATACTGACGATGACATGGTATTGGCGAGTGCTGTAGCAAAGTTAGCCACCCTTGTTATTGAACGCGAACGCTTGCTACGCGAACGTTCAGAAGCCCAGGCAAATGAAATCGCGCTTAGCGAAGCAAACCAGCGCATGAACGAATTTCTCGGCATCGCGAGCCATGAGTTGAAGACACCAATCACAACTATCAAAGGCAGTACACAACTACTGGAACGCCGCCTGAAGAAGATGATGGACCTGGAAACAGTGACAGGAGAAGAGCGAGCACGCTTGCAGGATGAGGCACAAGATTTACTCAGGCGTACTAATACACAGGTAAATCGTCTAACACGCCTGATTAACGATCTGCTCGACGTATCACGTATCCAGGCACATAAGATTGAGCCACATATGGAGCGTGTCAACATTGTAAGCGTTCTGCAAGACATAGTGCAGGAACAAAGCACAAACGCAGCAGATCGAACGATTACCCTCAGTCTTCCTGCTGAGCCTAATGTCTCTGTTTTTGCCGATGTAGACCGCATTGAACAGGTATTCACCAACTATATCTCTAATGCGCTCAAATATTCTGCTTCAGACAAGCCTGTTGAGGTTTCATTACGGATTCAGGGTCATGATGCCTGTGTTTCAGTTCGCGATGAAGGACCAGGATTACCAGAGCAAGAGCAAGATCGTGTGTTTGAACGTTTTTATCGCGTGAAAGGTCTTGAAGTTCGTAGCGGTTCCGGCGTCGGCTTAGGCTTGGGTTTATATATCTGCAAAACGATTATTGAGCTGCACAATGGGCGGATCGGTGTCGAGAGCAAGGTGGGCAAGGGGTCAACCTTCTGGTTTTCTCTACCGTTAGCTGATTAGTATATAATTGTTTTCAAGCGAAAAAATATGCTTGTAGCATAGTTGCCACAAGCAGCATTGCTACTGAACATATTTATTATCAAAACTTCGTGGAGAATTCATTTAGGGAGATTTTTATGCTTCTATTGGGCAGTTTTTTACTTATTTTCGGCAGTATAGATATTGGCTCTATCTTACGAATACTGCAAATAGTTGCAAGCATCATAGTGGCGATTGGTGGAATAGGATTGATAGCTGTACAAGTGAATGTACTTCCTTTCAGTCTACGCACACTCCGAGAAAAGCAATCTCAGGGAGTACACATTACCTGGTTCAACTACAGTACAACATTGTATTCTCTAGGCTTTCTTTGCTTTGGAGTTGCGCTGCTTTTGTTCTCTATTGGAATCTTTATAGGGCAGGTTAATAGCACAACAAGTATTATTGAAGTTTCACTAATATTTATTGGACTCGTATTGATAGTATTTGCGGTCTTTTTTGTTCTTCGAGCACGTATGATTACAAGAAAAGAGAATAAGCAGCAAAGGAGAATGTAGTCAGGAACCCTGTCCCTTTGAAGGGGACGGGCTTGTAAACTGTTCGTGGTTTTCCACGAGGCTGTTGCAAGCCGCTACCTGACCAGACTCAGCCAGAGGTGCCCAGCACCTATCGGGCTACGTTAGAGGCGAATACATAGGTACCAGTGGGTGCGAGGCCAGCCCACTGCTCTACGGTCAGTGATTAAACAAGCGTATCGGGGTTATGCTCGTGTTGCTGACACACAAACCGCTTCCTAACCTTGTCGAGGCCACCATTACGCCAGTTCGCGCTGGTGGAGTTGGAGCGGACTCACCAAAACCGCTCTGCCTTCGGGCAGCTTTCATTCCTCCCATAGCCTCAAGGCGTATGGGTACCCTGAAAGGATTGTTATGGAAAAAGTAAACCTCGCCGATAAATTCAGCATGTTTCAGGAGTATTGGAGTCCTAAGATTGTCGGGGAACTCAACGATAGCCATGTCAAACTGGCAAAGCTCAAAGGGGAGTTCGTCTGGCACCATCACGATAATGAAGATGAGTTGTTTCTTGTCGTGAAGGGACGCTTGCTTATCAAGTTGCGTGACCGTGACATCTGGCTCGATGAGGGTGAGTTCACGATTATTCCAAGAGGCGTCGAACATCTGCCCGTCGCAGAGGAAGAGGTGCATGTGTTGCTATTGGAGCCAAAGTCTACGCTCAATACTGGCAATGTGCAAAACGAGAGAACGGTTGCCGATTTGAAACAAATTTAGGAATAGGGAAGTTGTTATGTTGCGTTGTCTGAATCCTCGTTGCCAGAAAATGAACCCTGATGGTAGTACTCAGTGCAGTAATCTCATGTGCCGCTGTCTTTTGCCAGAGGCGATTGTCGCAGGCCGTTATCGTATCGAGACATTGATTGGTATTGGCGGTATGGGTGCGGTGTATCGCGTGAGTGACACGTTCGAGATGAGGCAGGTCGCGCTTAAAGTGCTGTCGATTACCTATCAACAGACGGACGAAGAAACGGCGATAGAGCGTTTTCGGCGTGAGGCTCGCTACGCCCACCAGTTACAGCACAAAAATATCGTGCCGGTGATTAACTTTGGTAGCGATGGTGGTATGCTCTACCTCGTGATGCCACTGATTACAGGCGGTACAGTCAAAGCGTTGCTCAAGGGAGAACGCTCTCTACCAATCGCGCAAGCAAAGCAATATCTCAATGATTTAGCTAACGCGCTTGAGGTTGTGCATTCACACCCGTTACAGATTGTGCATCGCGACATCAAGCCCTCCAATTTGTTGATACATCAAGACGATGGACGGCTCGTAGTCACAGATTTTGGTATTGCGCGAGCGATGCAACAGGAGAAGCCACTTACACAACGCGGCTGGTCGCTGGGGACAGAACACTATATGGCACCCGAACAGGAGCAGGGGAGGGCAGAACCAGCCAGTGACATCTATGCGATGGGTGTTGTGGCCTATCAGTTTATGACGGGTCTGTTACCTTTTCAGGCGGTGGTACGCAATCACGCGGCTGAACTGCCACCGCCAAGCACACTCAATACATGGTTGCCACCAACCGTCGATCCTGTGATACTATGTGCGATAGAGACCGACCCGCGTAAACGTTATCAATCGGCGCGTGCTTTTGCCGATGCACTCAACGATGCGTTAAGCGATGAGTCATCGCCGGACGCCTCAGCACCGACAATGGTGGCAACGATTTCTGCATCAAGTGATACCAATGTGATTATACGTACATTGATATCCGAAAATCCATGTGCAAGTTGTGGCCGTGAAAATCGTAGTAATTCGCGCTTCTGCCGCTATTGTGGGCATAATCTGAATGAGACCTCGCCTTTGTTCATGGAGGCATGTCAGGCTGGTTTCTACAGCGATATTGGACACAACACACAAGAGAACGAGGATATGATACTGATCGCACAAGGTTTAGCACTCAACCTTGCGCCACCACCGCACTCATTCGGCCTATTCGCGGTTGCTGATGGCCTTCGTGGGCAACGCAGTAATCAAAACGGTCAAACAAGAAAACCAGCGCATGTCAAGGGACGCGAGGCAAGCCGCTTAGGGATAGAGACCCTTGCTGATACTGTACTACCATTACTTGCTACAACCTCACGCTCAACCTCGCGTGCCACACCACAAGGAATACAGGCGGATAAAAGTGCTGGCACAACGCGAACGATTTCGACCACACGACCATCTACAGCTAGTATAGAGCAATGGTTACGTGATGGCGTACAACAGGCAAACCAGGTAATTTACCATTGTAATGCCGATTATGATACGGCCATGGGTAGCACTTTGACGACAGCTCTTGTACATAATCATCGTCTCTACGTGGCGCATGTTGGTGATAGTCGAGCGTATCATTTCAACGCAAAGCAGGGGCTACGCCGCATCACTAATGATCACACGCTAGCAGGCGATCTTGTCGCGGCAAACTTGCTCAAGCCCGACGAACTATACAAGAGCGCGAAACGCAACCAGCACAACCGCTATCTCGGCAACACCTATCGTGTACAGGTCGATCTCTTCCAGCAAGATGTTGCGCGTGACGATCTTATCGTACTTTGTACCGACGGTCTCTGGCACATGATGCGTGACGCACAGATGGCTGATTTTCTCGCACACGCCAGCGATCTCAGTTTACTCGCACGGCTATTGATAGAGACCGCAAGCAGCAATAGTAACGAAGGCAATGCAAGTGTTGTTGTGATGCGTGTGATGTAGCATTTTTAAACAAATGATGTGCATAGAGGGTCCGACGCGTCGGACCCTCTATGCACATCATTTGTTTAAACCTCTACGTCAGCGAGCAACCAGCAGCGTAGCAGTTCCGCAACGCTCCATGCCTGTGCATAGCAACCACCAGGGGTAAATGGCGGCTCTGGCTCAGCAACCTCGCCGATTGTCCCTAAGCAGGCATTCCATAATTGCTCGACTAAGGATTGCAACAGTGGTTGCAGCGCACTCTTGTTGTTGTGAATACGCAGATAGACATCAACATATGGCCCGATGAGCCAGGGCCATACAGCGCCCTCGTGATACGCGCTGTCGCGTTCGACAGGACCGCCATTGAAATGGTTGCGATACGACGGATCATTTGGACTCAGCGAACGTAGACCGAGCGGTGTAAGCAGATGATCCGTGACTTGCCGGAACATACTGACGATTTGTTCCTCTGATAATAATTCAGATGCGAGTGAGGCCGCGAAGAGTTGATTTGGCCGCAAAGAGGCATCATTCTGGCTGCTTACGCCATCGACATCGACAACATCGTAGAGATAACCAGTTTCTTCGTTCCAGAAGCGTGTAGCGAAGTTTTGGCGAATTTGAGTACGGAGCTGGCTGTACTGTGTCGCATCGGTCGAAAGATGGACTGCCCACGACTCCATCGAGGTGAGCGCAGCATACCAGAGGGCGTTGATCTCGACAGGCTTGCCGCGACGTGGTGTGATTACCTTATCGTTGATCTTAGCGTCCATCCATGTCAATTGTAGGCCAGGGACGCCTTCACGTAGCAAGCCATCAGTGGGGTCAACACCTATGCCAAAATCGGTACCACGAATATGGCAATCAATGATTGTTTGCAACGCCGGAAACAGTTCTTTCAAGAGTGTCCAATCATTGGTTAGCGCAAGGTAGCGGTCAAGGGCATGGAATAGCCAGAGCGTTGCATCAGCGGTGTTGTACTCAGGGGCCTCACCATTATCAGGGAAACGATTGGGGATAAGTCCATTATGGGCGAAAGAGGCAAAGGCTTTGAGCAGACCGCGTGCCTCACTGTAACGTCCCGTCGAGAGTAACAAGCCGGGGAGCGCAATCATACTGTCGCGCCCCCAATCAGTAAACCAGGGGTAGCCCGCGATAATAGTTTTACGGTCAGGAGTGAGCTTTAACGGTTGATTTGCAGTCATATTCGCGTAGTCGGGACGCGCAACGACGAATTGATCGGCGGCAATGACGAGACGCGCCCGTACCGGGTCTTGCTGCTGTAGATCGTCAAGGGCATGATTCGCAACGGAGAGCAACTGACGAATACGTCGCTGATGACGCATCATCGCTCGCGTTACCGCCTCCTCATGATGCGGACCGCCAAAATCTTCGGTAGGAAGTCTTGTTTCAGCACTCAATACAAGAGTAGTACGCATGCCAGGAGAGAGGGCTATATCGAACATCCCTGGCTGATACACATCCTCCACATCAACAAGGCCGCGCTCTCTATCGCGACGATGAGCCACGCGCCAGTACCATACATCGGTATTCGTGAACGATGCGGTTGGGCCTGCGATAAGTTGATAAGGCGGCGCACTTTCATAGGCACGTATCTGGCAACGATTGCCCTGTTCATCCACAATGAAGTGCCAGTCGCCAGAACCTTTTGTGGTGGCGTGATAGTCGCGTGAGACACAGAACGGGATAATAGTCAACGTAAGCTGTGCGTTTGGTTGCTCTGACTCAAGCATACCATGTACCATATATTGCACATAAGTTGTATTCTGCCCATACTCCATCCAGACGCGTTTTTCTATCGTTAATACCTCGGTAAGGCGATAATGAAAACATACAATGTCACCTTCAAGCGAGACTGATTCGAGGTGAACATTGCCACGTGGGTCTACTGCGCCTCCCTGGTATTCGTTGACGCCAAGCAGAAATGAGCGGCCATCGGGAAAAACAACCTCTTCATCGACCTTTGTGACCATCACTGTGCGCTCAACAGGTGGATGCAATGAGGCGACGAGTAAACCGTGATAAGAGCGTGTCGTTGCTCCTAAAATAGAGCCGGATGCGTAACCGCCTATCCCGTTAGTAACGAGCCATTCACGGTCGAGACCCGCGTTCAGGTCAGCACAAATATCACGGCCTACCTGAAGGTTCCAGGCATTGGCCGGACTCTGCTGCTCGATTTCGGGATTCTCTTGTACAATCATTTAAAATGTCCCTTTTTTATCCTTACTCATCGGGTATTGTTTCGATTAGATCAGCAGCAGGTACACCTAAAGCTGTAGCAATCTTGTCTAGAGTTGTCGTGCTTATTTCTTTTGTTGGGTCATGCCATATTCTTTGAACTGTTTTCAAGTCTATATCTGCTCTTCGTGCTAACCTCGACATATTATAACCTTGCCTCTCCGCCTCTTCTTTGATTTTAAGCCGTATCATTTCATTCCCTCTTAGAACTTAGTCAACCGATTATATCAGACCGTACCCCTTGACATCAACACATTTGGAAAGCATGCTTATACTACTGGTATTAAGATGTACACTTTATTAGGTATCCATTGTAGCGTGCGTATCCAAAAGGAAGGAGGCAAATAAAAAGAACTGATTCCGATACGCCAATATCGAAGCCAGCAAACGAGAACACAACCGGCCCATTGTTAAGTAGTAAGCAGATGTTCCCTACAGGTTATTTTACACCTCATGGGAACTCTAAGCAAGAAAAGAGAAGACATGAGCGAAGAAACAAATAAATCAGAGGTTGCGCGACTCATGCGACAGATCGACCTTGAAACGCAAGCGATAAGCCGTGTGTTTGATGAACCTGCAATAGTAGCCAATCATGACAGTATCCACGCTAGGTACGCCAATCTAGGGAAGACAAGAGACGAGCTAGCAAAACACATAGGGGATAAACAAGCTACGAAAGCAGTTTTTCAGTCATACGAACAGAATGTAGGTTGACAATGGAACAGAAGCTCAGTTTTAGATTAGGCTTTGATTTCAGTGAAGGTATTAGTTTTAGGGGAGACATTAAGATGAGTCAGAACGGTATACCGCTACGCACACACAGACCGATACAGCAACCCGTAAAAGTTCAGGAACAGGAATACGACGATACCACTGCACAGATACAGCAAGCTAGTGATGTCGAAGAAGAGGAATACGACGATACTCCTGTAGCAATAACACCTAAGAGTGTACTCCGACATAGACCGACACAGCAGCAGCAACCACAAGCAAAGACACGAACTACCGAACCAATTGTAGCACCTGTAGGGCAAAAGCCAGTAGTGAAGACAATAGTAACGCATAGAGTGAGCGGCTCAACACGCGCTGGATTGTACGTTGTGCTTTTCTTGTGCGGATTGTTCATCTTTAACGGTATCGTATGGCCTGCCCTTGTCTCTGTATACAATCAAGTCAAGTATGGTGATGCTCAAATTGCAACGTTTGACCTTGACCAACATCACTTTATCACACAAGACGTAAAAGGTAAGGTTAAGATTATCGTGATGAGTGCAGACAACCAACATAACCAGGTACTCACACAGATTGTACACGGTATTGGTGATCGTGCCCTTGTGACCCTCTCAGAGAACGGTGCAAAAATAGATGTCTCAAATGGTCAATATGCCGCGTCACTAGTAAGTGACAATCATGGCGGCTACCAGTGGGAGAATAGCTAACTATGGACATGTCCCTAGTAAACAACATTGTCACGATCCACATCCAGCTCACATGGCTTATAGGGGCGTTGGTGATTGTCGTGCTTGTAGCGTTTATCAGCAAAAAGAGGTAACAGCATGAATAAACTGTGTAGGGATATAGAGCATAGCTGGCAAACCACCACAGGCGACAATTTCAGGAGATGCACTCGTCCTGACTGTCATGCAGTACAGAGACTTCACAAGGGACAGTGGAGAGACGTAACGCGGCTTGTCACGAAACGTGAGCTAGTGCCACCACCGCAACAACCATCGTTGTTTTCGTGAACAGGCGTCCAGTCCATCAAATAGAATGTCTGAGTGTCTCCTACAGTAGACACTCAGACATAAAAGAGCAAGGCAACAAGCAATGACGAACGAAAGGACGAGAGAGCATGACGACACAACCACATTTCCAGCACCAACCACAGTACATCACCATTGGAACTATCCCACTGGTGATTGAGGACAAGGAATTTATCAATGGGTTTGAGCGTGGGTACGACAGCTATCATACCTATCATCAGCGTGGGGAAGTCATCGAAACCAGCACCCTCTTCTTTCTGCTCAAAAACGGCTGGAACGCAGACCACTCCGAGATGTGGACAACAGGGTACATTATGGGATGGCTTGCAGGATTGTATGAGCAAGAGGATGGACAACTTGCGCTTTGTGTGTCTGTGACGGGACACCATGAGGATGTAGCATGAACACGGTTCGCATCTATCCCTTGAACAACCTGTCACCCACCCAGTTTCGACGCTTACGTGACGCGCAAATGGAATCAGCTCAAGTATGGAATTACTGTATGCGGGTACACAAAGATGCGCGACTGCAACACAACAAATGGCCTGAGCGCGATGAACTACAGAAGGCAACTAAACGCCAATTCGCACTCCACAGTCAATCAGTGAACATGGTTGTCCATGCCTTTCTCGCTAATGTCGAAACGACACAAATACTCAGGCAAACGCACCCACAGATGCGAATGCGCTATCCTTACAAAGACAAACGGTACTATCCGGTGCATTGGCCTAAACAGGCGGTCTCACGCGAACAAGGGCGCGTGGTGCTTCCGATGGGTAGAGGGCGTAAGTCACTTGTCTTGCCCCTCGACTTGCCTGAGAACAGTGGGGCATGTACCCTCGTCTGGAACAAGGGCTTTGAGTTGCATGTCTGTGTGGAGGTAGAACAGCGAGAGAATGCACCAGGGGACAAGCATGCCGCCGTCGATTTAGGTCAAATCCATCTTGCGGCAGTCACGACCAATACAGGCAAAGCCATGATTGTCACTGGACGCGGCATTCGCACACTCAAACGCCAACGCACGATGCAAGTACGTACCATTACCAAGAAGCAGAGCAAGTGCAAGAAGTATTCGCGTCGGTGGAAGAAGTTGCAACGCGCCAAGAACAAGCTGTCTCGTCGTGCTGAGCGACGTATTCGTAATCAACGTCATCAAGCAACACGCAAAGTCATCAACTTTTGTATCGAGAGAAACGTCGGAACGCTCTTTATTGGCAATCCGCATGGGGTTCGCAACCGTGATAGTGGGCGACATCAGAATCAACGAATGGCCTTGTGGGAATATGGCAAGGATATCGACTACTTAACGCATAAAAGCAAACAAGCTCATATCGTGTGCTTCACTGGCTCGGAACGAGGAACAAGTAGCCAGTGTCCTGTGTGTGGGCATAAGCATAAGTCGAAGAACAGACGATGGAATTGCAAGCAATGCGGTTTCAAAGGACATCGAGACTTAGTAGGCTCGGTGAACATGCACAAGCTCGCCTTTAGTGAGCAGGTGAAGTTTCCTCGTTCCTTCACGTATCTACGTCCTAGTTCGCTAGGGAAAGTAGTAGTCGGGTAGACACGCCCCAATGTTGTCCAGGTAGCTCTCAGGGTCAACCACACGTTGCAGACGTGGTTTCTTCGGAAACAGGCCACACCTGAGAGATGCCTGGAAACTCATCCCTTAGAAGGGATGAGAGTGTCAACAGCAGCTTTCATACGCTGTAAGGCGGTGTCAATGCGTTCATCAGGAGCGGTCATCGAGATACGAAGATAGCCCTCGCCCGCTGCACCAAAGTTGGTGCCGGGGGTGACAAATACTCCTGTCGTATCAAAGAGCCAATTGGCAAAATTGCGCGAGGTGCTACCCTGTGGCACTCCTGCCCACACATAGAGGCCAGCCTTTGGCATTTGTGTACGCATACCGAGGGCATTGCACCCTTCCACTAGCAAATTCCGACGCTTTTTATAGATAAGGTTGCGCTGCTCTAACCACGATGTCGGCAGGTGTAGTGCTTCGATAGCGGCATACTGCACGGGGCGAAAAATTCCACTATCAATATTGCTTTTCAAGCGTCCTACAGCATCGACGATGGCAGGATTGCCGACAAGCATACCCATACGAAACCCTGCCATATTATAGGTTTTACTCAGAGAGTGCAGTTCGACAGCGACTTCGCTGGCACTGGGAACTTGCAGAATACTCACGGGACGAAAATCATCGAAATATACTTCGGCGTAGGCCATATCATGAATAATCACCACATTGTGACGGTGTGCAAAGTCTACAACGCGTTCAAAAAAGTTCAGATCGGCACATGCTGCCGTTGGATTATTGGGATAATTTATCCAGAGTGCGCGTGCCTTCGTTAGCACGTCCTGTGGAATAGCATCGAGATTGGGCAAATAATTATTCTGTTCGGATAGGGGTAAGAGATACGGTTCGGCACCAACAGTGGTGCTGCCAGTGATATAGACAGGATAATATGGGTCGGGAATGAGTGAGATATCGCCAGCATTGAGTACGGAGGCAGCAACGTAGGCCAATCCCTCTTTTGAGCCGAGAAGCGGTAAAATATCGCGTTCTGGTGTGAGGTGTACACCAAAGCGTTGCTCGAACCACGCGGAAATCGCTTCATGTAGGGCATACATACCACGATATTCAGGATAACGATGATTTTCCGGGTCTTGCATCGCCTCGCAGAGACGGTCAACAACGACCTGTGGCGCGGGTAGGTCGGGATCACCCATCGAGAGGCTAATGACATCTACTCCTGCGGCTTTACGTTCGGCTATTTTACGCTTGGCATCAGCAAAATGATATGGTGGTAGATTATTGATGAGATGAGATAGTTGCATTGAAATGGAAACTCCTTACCAATATGTCCGTCTATCTTTAGGGTAAACGAATGAAGAGGTGCTTTGTTACATCTACTTTATCATAAGTGTGAAGTGAATGATGCAGTGTGCCCTGGCACACTGCATCATTCACTTCACATTCCTAGTCCATTGGCTCGGCCTCGTACCAGTTTTTGCCGATCTTCATCTCGACCTTGATCGGCACGTTGAGCTTCGCGACACCTTCCATTCTGTCTTTGATGACACCTTTGACGTGGTCAAGCTCCTCTACAGGTACCTCGAAGACCAGTTCATCATGCACTTGAAGCAGCATACGCGTCTTCATACGTTTAGTGATGAAATCATGATGCAGGTTAATCATGGCAATTTTGATGAGGTCGGCGTTACTTCCCTGAATTGGCATATTGACAGCTTCACGTTCCAGTGCTTGCCGCTCTACATGTGACAGAGCATGCATATCTGGAAAGAAGCGTTTGCGTCCATAGAGCGTATTGACATAGCCCTGTTTACGTGCCTGGTTCAGCGTGCCATCGACGTAGCCCTTGATATTCGGGAAAATCTCGTGATAGCGACGAATGAAGCTGGCCGCATCAACATTGCTCATACCCGTCACCTGTGAGAGGCCAAAGGCGGATTGCCCATATAGCACGGCGTAAACAACGGTTTTGGCGAGGCGACGCTGGTCCTTCGTCACCTCCTCCACAGGTACATCGAACAGGGTTGACGCCGTGATCGTGTGAATATCTTCGTCGTTGCTGAAGGCTTCGACGAGGCGCGGCTCACCTGTGATATGCGCGAGAATACGTAGCTCGAACTGCGAATAGTCGGCGGTCAGCAGCACGTAACTGGGATCAGCGATAAAGGCACGCCGTATCTGGCGTCCCACCTCAGTTCGCACAGGAATATTTTGCAGGTTCGGGTTGCTCGACGAGAGTCGCCCGCTGGACGCAATGGTCTGGTTGAAGGAGGTGTAGACGCGGCCCGTTACGGGATCCATCAATGCCAGCAAGCCATCGACATAGGTTGATTTGAGTTTGTTCAGTTGGCGATACTCCAACAAATGGTCAATCATCGGGTGCTTCCCGTGAAGATTTTCAATGACATCGGCACTCACAGAGTAGCCTGTTTTGGTTTTCTTGCCCGATGGCAGTTTCAACTCGTTAAAGAGGATATCGCCTAACTGCTTGGTCGAGTTGATATTGAACTTATGCCCAATCGAGTCGTAGATAGCCTGCTCAAGCGTGTACAATTGCTCCTCTAGGCTCACAGATAAGCTACGTAAGAAATCGCCATCCAGAGCGATACCATACTGCTCCATCCGCATCAAGACAGGGATAAGCGGGAGTTCAATCTTGTTATAAAGGTCGAGCAAGTTGTGCTGTTGTAGATCAGCGACAACAGGCTTGACGAGGCGAAGGGTCATATCAGCATCGGCACCTGCATAATCCGCCGTCTTACGAATAGGGGCCTGTGCGATACTAATCATCTTGCTACCAGTGCCGATGAGATCAGTGATGGGCGTCATGATGGGACCAATGCGCTGGAAGACCTGATCTTTCAAGCCCACACCACGTCGCCCTGGTTCCGCGAGATAGGCCCCGACCATCGAATCGAAAGTTAGTCCTTGCATCTCAATGTTGTAGCGTGCCAATATCTCCATATCGTACTTCGCGTTATGCATATACTTCTGTATTGTCTTGTCCTGTAGCACAGGGCGCAGTCGGTCAAGCACAACGTTCAGGGGAAGTTGCGTCCCTGGTTCCTGACCATCGGGAGTACGTAGGTGTCCAACGGGAATATAGTACGCCTCACCCGCCGCCATCGAGCAGGAGATGCCGACCAGTTCGGCATGATGCGGATTTTCCGATGTGGTCTCGGTATCGAGACCGACGAGACCAGCATCATTGATACTTTTAACGAGCACACGTAAGGCTTCTTCATTATCGACAATAAGCGTGCTTGTTTTTTGCACCGACTCATCGTCCAAAAACAAAGGTACTGAAGGCGTGCTGGTAGGACTTGGCAAGCGCAGCTTTCGCACTTCAGGCTGTGCTTCGGGTACCTCGAACAGGCTCAATTGCTCGAAGCCATCGTCCTCAACAGCTGTTTCTTCTGCTATAGAGTCATGAATCTGATCCTTTGTCGCAACAGCAAGAGTGGGATCGGAGGTGGTGCCATCAGGCGGTGTAGGTGGTGTGAGGATCGGCACAACACCAAGCGGCGCGGCATACAATAAGTCGGTATCCTGAGCGAAGACTGACGAATCACGCGGCTTGTTCTGTGCCGTTCCGTTGCGACTTTCTCCAATAACGATGGATTGCTCGTTTGAGTCGTTCGTTCCACTTGCCGGTGGCAGAACCTCATCGAGAGAAACCGGTGTGCTGACTCCAATTTGCTTGAACACGGTCAACACTTTTTCGACCAGAGAGCGGAAGCCTAGCTCACGAAAGATTGCCAGTACACGTTCGCTATTGATCTTATCAGGACGACATGCTTCAAGGTCAAGTTGTACAGGCACGTCGAGAACGATGGTGGCGAGATATTTGCTTTGTCGTGCCTGCTCTTCCCACTCATGCAACAACTTTTGCTCTTTTGGCTTGAGATCGTCGGTATGTGCAAGGATGCCTTCAAGGTCGCCATACTCGGCTATAAGCCTGCTGGCGGTCTTCTCACCGATACCTGGAACGCCGGGGATGTTGTCGGATTTATCGCCGACTAATCCTTTGAAATCGGGTAGCTTTAGTGGGACGAAACCATACCGTGCCTCGACTGCCGGGTCGTCGTACTCAGTCACTTCCGAGATACCACGCTTCGCCACTTTTACCATCACATGATCGTTGACCAGTTGCAATGTATCCATATCGCCAGTATAGATGATGGTATCAACATCAAGTGCTGTGGCTTGCACCGAGAGAGTTCCCAGCACGTCGTCGGCCTCGAAACCATCTTTCTCATAAATGGGAATGCCGAACGCCTGCACCACTTCGCGAATACGTCCAAACTGTGGGCGCATGTTATCGGGCATAGTTGGGCGTTGCGCTTTATACGGCGCGAATTGTACATGGCGAAATGTTGGTGTGGGACGGTCAAAGGTCATCGCGATGTAATCGGGCTTCTCCTCGGAGAGAGCCTTCATGAGCATCGACGTAAAACCGAATGTTGCGTTCACCGGCTCACCCGAACTGGTGGACAGGTCTTCTGGTACGGCGTGAAAGGCGCGATGCACCATTGCATGGCCGTCAAAGAGAACTAATTTCTTGCGCTTCATCTATTGTAATCTCGCTTGTTTTAATTTAAACTTCGTCTAATAGTATTCTTACGCTTTTGATAAAACTCGGTAGTTGCCATGCGTGTCAACCGCTTCTACAGGTGGAAGCGTCAGGGCTTCATGGACTGTCATAAATTCTACGATATCTTCCTGTGAAATCTGTGCAGCTTCGGTGTTTTGGTCTACGGGCGTCCAGTCGCGCTTTTGCGCGGCCATATCTGTTTGAAATGCTACAAAGTCCTGCATAGCTTCTTCAAAAAGTCGTACTGGATTACGTCTATCTAATAGGGACAAGTTTTCTAACGGTTGGCGTGGATACGAAAGTAACTGCATCGTATCTCTTGCGACGTTCGTAAGCAGATCGGGGTCCAGAAGGCACAGGAAGGCGATCTGGCGCTCGCTGTTTAAGGGTGGGTCGAAGTGATCGAAGTAGGCATACTGTGTGTTAATGGGATGAGTGGCATGCTGAAAATAGTACGAGCCTGCCGAAAGCGTGATGGTCTGCGGATCATGGTTTAGTGGTTGCCCTTGCTCATCCCACAACCCTTGAATTGCATGGTTCCAGAAATCGTAGTGGTTGCCATGCTCAATGTAGATATCTGGCAAGGGGCGATAGAAACGGGTGGGACAAAAGTGTATGCGTGCGTCTGCATCCGTTCCAGTGTTTCCAGTAATTGCTGTACTGATGCGAACGCGAACCTCAGCGAAGCACAACTCAGGATCGTGGTTTCCTGCGAGAAACGTAACTCTCCGTCCTGGTAGCGCAATAAAGGTATGCAAGGTAGCAAAAAAGGGACGATGTGCAGCGATAAGCTTGTCGATTTTTTGCACTGCGGTTGCGGCATCGGTAGAAGCATTAGAATTATACGGTGTTTTGACCAGAAAGTCGAAGCAATCGCCATTAATAATCAGTTCTATATCTTCAGCTCGACCGAGTGCAGAACCCGATGATGGCGCAGCTACTACGAGCAGTCCTTCAAAGGCAACTTGTTGTCGGTCGCCAAAGCAATCGAGGATAGAAGTGCCATCGGCAAGATGAAGATCGCTTATAACTAATTTTATAGCTGACATGGAAACTCTTTCTACGCTCTTCAGGGTAGGAACGCCTCTTCACAAAAGGTGTTCCGTTCATGCTGTATTTTACAGCGTTTTGTGTCGAGATGTATAGTATAGTTAGCTGGCAAGCAGTGTTGTCTCTTCTCTCTTTGCGTTGCCATATATGTAGCAAAGAAAGGTATGCGCGATATTGCGCGTGACCGCAACCCTACTACCAGTGTAACATGTCTCGGAATGTTCTGAGAGGAATGCACTCATGCCATTTCTATCTCAAAAAGACAAAGGAGAATACTGCAATGCCTCGTCGAAGTAACACAATTGAAAAAGAAAATTTGAATGGTACAGGAGAGAAAAAAATGATGGCTGAAGAGAAACAAGATGAATTATTGACCGTCCGCGAAGTTGCCCGCCGCCTACGCGTCGATGACACCACCGTTCGTCGCTGGATCAAGAGCGGCTCGTTGGAAGCAATCACACTTCCTCATCGGGCTAAACGGCAGGCTTACCGCGTAAAGCAGTCAACACTTGATGTTTTACTCAAAGGACCGCAATTGCCCGAATAGATGTAATGAATACAACAAAGATATGGGTGTGTACTTAAAAAAAGTACACACCCATATCTTTATTATGAAAAACTATAAAGTTTCTCAGAAATAGAAACTCATTTTTGCCTGTTGTAAATCCAAACATTACATCAGAGATTTAACTCAATCGCTGGATACTCCTGTACGTTATTAGGAGAAGGATCAAGGCAAGTCCAAGGAAAATTGCCACTTCAATACCCTGAAATGCCCAAAACTGATTTACAGGGTGGTATACGACAATGTTATGAATGCCATACTTTTGCAAACACGTCCCAATACTATCTTGAGCCTGTGTCACAATGCTACACACCTGAGGCATATTTGCGAGATGCCCTTGTTGATCAACTAACTGCTGGCTCAACACCCAGTTTTTCGACAAGGACGAATACGTTCCAGGGAATTTGTCATCCGTGACTAATACTGGTAGAAAATATGGACCTAGAATATTTTCAATACCTAAGCGCAATACTAAGAAAAGAATCAAGGTTAATCCCATTGCTGGAACGGTTTTCTGTATCATTGTACCTAAACAGATACCTAACACAAGCGAAAAGAGGGTATAGCCAAACAGGACAACAACTTGTACGTCATATGTTTGCCAGATGCCTAGCGCCGTTTCAATAGGAGCTTCCCACCACAATAGTAGTCCACCCAAAACTATAGTCGCTATCCCAGTCGCACAGATAAGGCAGCTTGCCTTGATCCAGAACCAATATCTGCGCGTCACACTTTGTGTCCAGATAAAACGGTGAGTTCCTTGCTCAATCTCCTGGGAAACAAGAGGTGCTCCTACAAAAACGCCAAGAAGAAGGGGAAATACTACGCTACAAAGCATCTCTATCGCGGAAAAAAGAGTTGACTGATTTTGAATACCTTCCACCCCTTGTTGTTGGAAGCCTGATCTCATGTCCATTCCTGTCTTCCATAGGAAAAGAGCCGCTAGCAAAATCACAATCAAACTCACGAACGCCTCTATTCGATGTTGCCTCCATGTCACCCAAACCATTAGAAAACCTCCTGAATATCTCGCTGTGAGAACTCATTTTTCGTCGAAGGCTGAGACAAATATCCCAAGACAATTTCTTCCAAAGGAACTTCCTCTATCTGCCAAGCAGGATCTACGATGGCTCCTTGTGTTCTAACAAGCAACCGACTGCTGCGCTCAGAATGAACGGCATGAATCACACTATGACTACTTTCGAGAGATGCAATTCGTTCCCGCGGTCCCGTAACTAATTTATGTGTACGGATCAAATGCTCGATATCTTCTGCAAGCTGAACCTGAGATGCCACGAGCAATACAAGATAGTCACAAAATCGTTCTAAATCAGCAATAATATGCGAAGACAGCAATACGGTGACACCACCTTCGGCCACAGCACGCATCAACGTTTTTTGGAACTCACGACGAGCAAGGGGATCAAGGTGGGCCATAGGTTCATCTAATACCAACAATTCAGGTCGTTTGGCTAAAGCGAGAATAAGTGACACTTGAGCTTGTTGACCACCAGAAAGTTTAGCAATTTGACGGTGCAATGGTATATCTAAACTCTGTAACCGCTCAAGCGCGAATGTTTGATCCCAGCGAGGATTGACATGTCTTCCTACACGAAGTATCTCGTCCACAGTAAAAGATCGATACAATGGACGATCTTGAGCAACAAAGGATACTCGAGGTAACACTATTTCTGGTGATTGTCTTGGAGACCAACCCAATACACGAATACTTCCCTCATCAGGTGCCAGTAAACCTATCACAAGATGCAAAAGTGTACTTTTTCCAGCACCATTTGGCCCCACTAAGCCTGCAACACGTCCGATAGGGATATGAAAAGAACAATCTTGTAACGCAATTTTTCGTTTATACTGTTTCCCTAAGCGTTCGGCTTCTATTGCTTGGATCATGCAATATCCTCCTTAATATTTCTCTGCACCTGTTGAAGTGCTTGCGTAAGCAAAGCCGTAATGATTTCCTTATCTAATCCAGAGTCATAGGCTTTTTGTATCCACAGAGAAAGATTTTCGTGAAGTTCCTTATAATCCTCTGTTTGCAATGCTTTAAACGACCAAATCACGAATGTACCAACGCCAGGACGACTTTCAACAAATCCTCCCATTTCTAACTCTCGATATGCCTTGAAAACGGTATTAGGATTAATAGCAATTTTTGCTGTTACTTCTCGCACTGTTGGTAAACGATCTCCAGGTTTTAAATATCCTAGCCGTAAAGCTTGCTTAACTTGTTGGATAATTTGTCGATATGGTGCCACACCTGAATGTGTATCCAAATAAAAGTCAATCACGCTCTTTGCATCCTTTTGCTTTTCTTTTGATTCCATCCTCACCTACCTATTTAACTATAGTACTATGTAATTAGTTATTAGTATAAAAGGTTTGTCGAACTTTTGTCAATACGTTTAAGGATCTAACTCAGAGCTTTCCAATTCTAATAAACAGAACAGCAACCTGAGAGGAGGTGAAAAAGAAGAGATTTTCTTGTAGAATACAAAAAAATCACCACCCCACAAGGAAATCTCAGTATGGACTATACAACATTGCCCTCTAAGACACCATTGGCGATGGATGAAGAGAATTTCCAGATGGTCTTCTCCCTCTACGAAGCCTTGCAAGAGCTTCCTGATGCTCGACGCGCTCAAGGCAAACGCTACTCGTTGGCGTTGATCCTCTGCTTCGTCATTCTTGCGAAGTTAGCAGGACAGAAGAGCTTAAGTGGAGCCACCCAATGGCTTCACCATCGCAGAGTCGCTCTGACTAAGCGATTTGGCTTACGTCGGCCCCGCTTGCCGTGCCACATGACCTACTGTAACGTCTTAGCAGAGGTGGATGGGGTGCAACTCGACACGATCCTCTCCTCTTTTTTTCTGCGCTGGGAAGCGCAAAGCCGATGTGGAGAGGAACCAAGTCGGTTGTTGACGCCACAGGGCTACGCCGATCATTCGCATCTGGCGATTGACGGCAAAGCTCTTCGTGCGACCAGCAAACAAGAGCATCCTGTCCATCAGCTTAGTTGCTACGAGGTGACAACGGGGAGAGTCGTGTGGCATTGTAATGTGCAAGAGAAACACAATGAAATCAGCGAACTCAAGCCCTTCTTGACAACCGAATTGGTCAAAGGACGTATTCTGAGTCTGGATGCTCTGCATACGCAACGCGAGTTGTGCCGACAGGTTCACCGACTGGAAGGCGACTATCTGCTGATTGCCAAAGACAACCAGCCCACGCTCAAAGAAGATATCGCTGATTACTTCGAAGATCCTCGCCCTGACCGTCGTAGATGGCAGGAGGCCGAAACGTGGGACACGGGACACGGGCGACTGGAGCATCGCCAAATCGTGTGTAGTCCTGACTTGAATGAGTGGTTTGCCAAAGACTGGCAAGGCATCGAGCAAGTGTTTCGCATCGAGCGCACGGTCCGTCTGCTCAAACGTGGAGAGGTTCGTCATGAGGTCGTCTATGGACTCAGTAGTCTGACCTTGCAACAAGCTCCTGCAGCAAGAATGGAGGAAGGCAAATCATCATGGAGAAAATAAAACCTACAGGAAAGACTCTTTTCTGGCCTTATGGAACAGTGTCGGCATTGGTAGGTCACTTTTAAGAAAATGGCGTTTAGGGAAACAAGTGAGCCACCAAAAAGTTCCAGTGTGTGAATGCTGTCAAACGAACCCGTCTCATGTTCGCATCGATCAGTTACATAACGGTCGCATTGAGTCCCACTTTCTTTGTCAGTCGTGTGCTAACGAGTATACAGCAAGGTCGAGAGAGTTTTAACTTCTTTGCACAAAATTTGATGCGTCTTCCGCAAGTCCCTGAAGCTTGACGTGACACTCTTGGCGAACTGAGACTTGTAGATTGGAACTTGTAGTATTCTCACACACAGTAAGTAGATTGAGCATGAACCTAAAAGCAGCTCTCGCTTTTGAAAGCGAACTTGTAAATCCCAGAATTCTGTGGGTCAAATCTTTCGCTGTCTCTTGGTTGGCTGTACAAATTTCAACTCAGGTCGAAACCGTAGCCAGCCTCTTACATAGATAAGTTTCAGAGATTGAGAACGACTCGGATAGTTGCAGATTCGGTCCACAGAACAGCTCTTACGCAACCTCGTTGATGCTGAAAACAGATGAGGTAAAGAAAAAAGAAGATACTGCTTGATAAGCAAGTCTTCGTTCACTCGTTTCTCTGTTTGAAATTTTTGTCAGCGAAATTCCGTAAGAGCTATTCAATGTGCGGATTTACACATAGGCATCGACGCATTAATGAAGAAGTATAGCAGGCAAAAAAGCAATAAACCTTAATAGTATAGGATAACAAAAATCTGATAGGTTGTAACCTATCAGATTTTTTGCTATCCTTAGTGCTTTTTGTACGTAGGCACTTACAATTGATAGGGACACATATAGCGATGGACACACAGGTATACACTAACAAAAGAGGGCAATGATGCAGTGGAGCGTCACTACACGCTCTCTAAGACATTCTACGTTTATTCTATTTTGTTGCTTCTTCGTGGGGAGAAATGAGGAAGAGGGGATGCGTAATCATGAAAATAGCAATTACAGGTGGAGCGGGCTTTATTGGTAGTCATATCGTCAAGGCGTATCTTGATGCAGGACATGACGTTTTCGTTATTGATAATCTTTCGCATGGTTCACGTGCGGCAGTAGATGCACGCGCACGTTTCTATCATATGGATATTCGCGATGAGAAGCTACGCACGGTATTGCAAATGGAGCGACCGGATATTGTGAGCCATCACGCGGCACAATTTTATACGATGCAGACGCCGATAAACGAGCAAGCACTAGCAGATGCCGATGTGCATGTACGCGGCTTAATCAATGTTTTGGAAGGGTGCATTGCGGCACAGGTTCATAAATGTATATTTGCATCGGGTGGCAATTCGCTGTATGGACGAGTCGATGAAGAGCAACTACCACTACCCGAAACAACTCCTGTATGCCCACAACGCCCATGTGACATCAGCAAGCTTACAGGCGAGTGGTATGTACGCTATTATTCGCAAACCTACGGGTTACAATATACAATTTTACGTTATGCCGATGTGTATGGCGAAATTGATTTAGAATACGCACATCATCCCCTGAGTCATTTTGTGCAAACTATTCATGAAGGGCGTCGTGTAGTATTACGCGGAGCGTGCCACGTCCTGCGCGATCACGTTTTCATTGACGACGCGGTACGAGCCAATCTCTGTGCATTACCGCGTGGCGATAACGAAACTGTTCATATCAGCGCGGGTCACGGTTGCACGTTACACCAGTTATATCGTGTCGTTGCTATTCTCCTTGAGAGTAAGGACGATCCTACCTACATGCCATCGGGCATTCTGATAGAACCAACCTCAATTGTGCTGGATAACACCCGCGCCCAACAGGTACTGGGTTGGAGTCCAGAAGTCAACATGGTGAAAGGTGTTCAGCGAGCAGTGGCAATGCTACAGGATGTGTTGCGAGAGCCTGTAATGACTGAGAAGCGTGAAACGGCTCTGGTTGGTCGTATGCGATAAAGAATCTTATGAAACAGGGAGACCGCAAGGGTCTCCCCTACATTTACAAAACATGTAGGGGAGACCCTTGCGGTCTCCCTGTTGTTGCTATTTTATTGCTGTAGTCCACTGACGACGCGAGCATATTTCTCGGCGAGTGCCTGCGCTTGCTCGTCCGAGACAGACTCCGCAACGACGTGGAAGAGCGGACTATCGGCATCAGGCAAGACAAGAACCCATTCTTTGCCGAGGTCGATCTTGATACCGTCAATCGGTTTCGCACGCCGCTCACGGTACTGCTCACTCAAGATACGCATAACCTTCCCTTTGGACTCCCAGGGGCAGGTGACACGCGTAGTACTCATATGGTAGGCTGGCAGGTCGTCTACCACATCCGAGAGCTTTGTCTGGAACGTCGCCAGAAGTTCGAGCAGTTTGGCAATGGCAAGCATACCATCGAAGGCTGGCTGCAAGGCGGGGAAGACAAAACCACCTCGACCGTCGCCACCAAGGATGACTCCTTCTCTTCCAGAAGCAGTCATCAGAGCATGAGGTAGCACCTTCGTATGTTGGATATAGCCATCATAGCGTTTGGCGATGTGCTGCAATGCACTGGGAGCCGTCACAGGAGCCGCGACCGTCCCACCTCGCTGCTGACGTAGCATTAAGCTACTCATGACAGCAAGCATTTTCATGCCATCGAGGACGCGCCCACGATCATCAACAACCGAGATACGCTCTGCCCCCGGATCGATGCGAATGCCAATATCTGTATTCAGAGCCGAACTGATCGTTGCCAGTCGCTGCATATCCTTGTTCACAGCATCCACAGTGCGCGACGAAGAGGTTTCATCGTTACTTGTGTTCAGCACTATAACTTCACAGCCCAGTTTTGTAAAAATGTCTGGTAGCAACTGCATCGCACTACTATGAGCATAATCAACAACAAGCTGGAATTTGCGCTGCCGCACAATTTCGCTATCGACGACAGTGTTGAAGCCTTTGAGGTAGCGACCACTCACATCTGAGTCTTCAAGGACTTCGATGGCACCAATCTCATCAAGATAGACACGGCGGTAGTCCTCACGGAAGAAGAGATTTTCGATTTTGCGCTCGACCGTTTTATTGATATCGAGTCCATACTGATCGAAGATTTTGATATCAATGACACGCTGGTCATAGGGCGAGACACGCACATGCACACCACCCGCCGACTCAGTATTGCGAATGTAGTAGCGAGCGACGGGGATAGGCACTTGATTGATGTCTTGCACGTTGATACCTGCCGATGGCAAGCCAGCATTGACGCCGCGCTTAATCATACGCGAGGTACGATAAGCGTCGCGGTTCAGACTTACGACAGCACCTTTAGGGAGAATAGCACCATAGGTCGCACCGAGCTTTGTCGCAAACTCCGGCGTGATATCGACGTTGACCAGTCCGCTGACGCCGTAGCGACTGAACAGGCCACGTCGTCCTTGTGATCCCCAGATGATACTGGTGTTGATAACCGCACCAGCCTCGATCTCTTTGTCGGGCCATATCTTGATATTCGGTTGGATAATGGCACCATCTTGAATAATCGAGTTATCGCCAATCACCGAGCCTTCAAACATAACGGCTTTACTTTTGATGCTGGTTGAGGAGCCAACGATGGCACCACGTAGTTCTGAGCGTTCACCGATGTACGAACTGTTCCATACGACGCTGCGATCAACCTGTGCGCGTTCGTCAACGATGGTGTAGTGTCCTATCGAGCTTGGACCGTGAATAATTGCCCCTGGTCGGACTTTACAATCGTGTCCGAGGTAGACCGGCCCATATAATTGAGCATCTTCCGAAATCTCAACACCCTCTTCACACCAGATGTTGTTACCGATATTCTTTGCGGGAATCTCGACCTCGACATGACCAAGCAGTGCATCAGCGTTGGCACGCATATACTCGCTTAAATTGCCGACATCGCACCAGTAGCCACTTTGCGCCACATAGCCATAGATGGGATCGCCCTTCCGTAGCATCATAGGAAAGAGTTCCTGGCTAAAGTCGAACTGCTTGTTCTTCTCGAAGTAGGAAAAGATTTGCGGATCAATAACGTAGATGCCCGTATTGATGGTATCACTAAAGACCTCACCCCAGCTTGGTTTCTCCAAGAATTGTGAGATATGACCGTCTTCATTGGTGATGATCACACCGTATTCCAAAGGATTATGAACGTGCGCCAGGAGAAGGGTCGCGAGTGATTTTTTTTCGTTGTGATAGTTGATGATTTCAGTAAGGTTATAGTCGGTTAATGCATCACCGCTGATAACAAGAAACGGCTCTGTCAGTTGCTCTTCCGCGTTCTTGACACTACCGGCTGTTCCCAGCGGTACATCTTCTCGCGAATAGGTAATATGCATGCCCAATTGAGAACCATTGCCGAAGTAATCCTCGATATTGCTTGCTAAATATTGGACGGTGACGACGACTTCCGTAATTCCGTGACGCTTGAGGAGGTTAAGGATGTGCTCCATCACCGGCTTGCCAGCGATAGGTACCATTGGCTTCGGACGTCGAATCGTCAATGGTCGTAGCCTCGATCCTTCCCCACCTGCCATAACAACCGCTTTCATATGAGGCCCTGCCTTTCTGGGGGAACAACCATCGTGGTCGCTCACTTACACTATGTCAGTTATGTCTGTTATGTATAGAAATACAGAAACGGCGCAGCAATGCCACGCCGTCCCATCTGCTCTGCTACAATTCATTGTACAACACAACAAAAGTGCATCGCAAGCCATTTTGCAATGATCTAACTATGCAATCGGTGAAAGTATTTATCCGGTTCCATTACCAATCGCTGATACGACCATGTTCAACAAGCCACCGTATGAAGCGATGATAATTTGTCTCTTCTGTTGCCACACGCTCTTCGTACTCTTCCTGGAGCTGGATGAGCCGCCCCGCCTCTTCCACCGTAAAACCCTCGTCCAGGAGGGCGTCGATGAGCAAATCTACGAACTGTTGTTGCTGCTGCATGTGCAAAGTCCTCCTTCCCTTTACCAATCTCGTCTGTATACTGCCGTTCAAGATAAAGCGGTGTTGGGTATGCCCTGCGCCATCCATCGTTGGATACTCGTTATCTCTTCATAAACATAGTACGTAGACGCAGAGGTTCATTTTAGTGTACCTCTGCATAGTCTATGGTTTAGTATAGTCGGCGAACAAAGATAACAAAGGAGAGTGTATAGTGCATACTGCCTCACGCTCAAAACATGACGACACTACTACAATACACGTTACTAAAGAAAGCATAGCATAAAGCACACAACTTTTTCCAGTGGTACATCCCTCGTACACTACGAAATACGTAGCAGATCGGCCATTGAACTACGCATAGCCAGTATTTGCGACGTTCGTACTACGAAACGAAGCGTCACATATGATTCAGTTGCTGTTTCCACCTAGATGAAGACTTATTCATAATAACGTTCTAAGCTACAATGCACACGAAAAGCCGTAGGGGGAGTCGGATGGTGCTCTGTGTGGGCAATTTATGAGCAATTTTTCAGGAAGGCTTGACAAGCGCAAAAATCCAATGTACAATACGGACATCGAAAGGAGGTGATGTGTAATGGATCAAAGTAGTCGCTGCACAAGCAGCGTTGTAGATTCTCACATCTTCCAGTCGAGAGGGATTACACGGTAAGTGTAGGCTTTCTCGCTGACTCGGCTTAATTGTCGGGCGAGGTTTGAAAATCAACACTGGTAGGCAGTGGAACCACTCCTGCTTGTGCAGCACGCCCAGAGCAATGACGAAGACTTTTGCCGTTGCTCTGGGATTTTTATCCACGTTTACGACCCATCAATTGACGTATTTCCTGAATGCATAGACCTGTGTATACTTTCCCTCGGTATACACAAGACATGCATACTCAAACAATTGTTACTGCACATTGTTCGGTGCCTTGTTTATTACATTTTCTTCATGTTCATCAACGCTCACACTGGAACTACAAGCATACACATTAAAATAAGTGGCGGAGTAGGAAAAAGCAATCGTGACTGAAGCTAACGCGCTCTCTATCGAGGTATTACAGCAACAACTGGATACGGTGTTTTTCGGCAGAGGCGAACGATTGCAGTATGTAGCAGTTACCGACTCAACAAATACATTGGCGATGCAGATGGCACGGGAGGGAAACGCAAGAGAAGGGTTCGTGGTACTGACCGATAGTCAAACGGCAGGCAGAGGTAGACTAGGACGGCATTGGGTCGATACATTCGGCTACAACGTCCTTTCGTCCACCGTCCTGACGCCACATTTTCCACTCTCTCTCCTCGTTATGATCGCGTCGTTAGCGGTGGTAGATACAATTAGCGACGTATGTAAAATCACAGCGACCATTAAATGGCCTAATGATATCCTTATCGGAGAACGCAAGGTTGCGGGCATCCTGATCGAAACGACGCATGACCGTGCAGGTCAAATGCTTGCTATCATGGGTATTGGTGTCAATGTCTATAGCTATCCTATACAGACCGAGGTTGAACAAAACCTGGTAACAAAAGCAACAACGCTTGAGGCAGCTTGTGGACAACGAATTAGCCGAGAAACATATATTGCACACTTACTGGGGCACATTGAAACATCATATGTATCACTACAGCAAGAATCCTATCCTTTTATCACAGTGGGTGCTAGCAAGGATGTTAACAATGGCTGGGGGCCAACCTCTCGACTGATACGAGAACGTTGGCGTAGCCGCTTATCGACATTGGGTCGCACCATAGAGGTGCGGCAGGGTGACACTGTTTTGAGCGGTGTTGCAGAAGATGTGGATGACAACGGAGAGCTGTTCCTTCGGCGTCATTCAGGTGAGCGTGTCAGTATCACCTGGGGCGATATTGGATATCCCACAGAGTAGCTGGCACTAAATAGACCTGTGGCAGAGAGAAAGCCACATAGAGGGGACACAGACATGGAGACTGCAGACGTATTCCTCACGGACGATGGCAGGCAATTTGCAATAAGTCAACTGGAATTTCTACGCACTACCAAAAGAGCCGAGGTTGCCCAATATTTGCATGAAGCAAAAGAAGCGGGTGATGTCATCGACAATGCCGCCTATGAGGATGCGAAGAGCGAACATGCACGCCTTGAAAATCGTATTTACGAGCTAGAGCAGATGCTTGTGAGAGCGAAACCAATTAGCCGCACCCTGAGCAATGAGGTCTCGCTTGGCTCGGTACTGCGCCTGACCGCGAGCGAGAAAGAATATGACTACACCATCGTTGGTGCATTTGAAGCTGATCCAAAAGCTGGACGTATCTCCAACGAATCTCCTGTAGGGAAAGCACTGCTAGGCCATAAGGTAGGCGATCTTGTGATTGTCTCAACCCCTGGTGGTGTGAAGGAATATACCATTCTTTTTATCGCGTAAAACACACATTCGCGTAGTACGCGAGAGCAAGGGCAGTGGGATAACACAAAATTCCCACTGCCCTTGCTCTCGCTTTTTTGTTTTTATAGCTAGTCTACCCAGGAAATGGAAACGATGTTACAATAGGGCGCGAAAGTTGAACAAAACAACACATACTATCTTGTTCAACATATTGCGCGGGAGGGAAAACGAGGAATATTATGCCAGATGAACGCGAGACACGCATACAGCGTCTCCATGACTTACAGGAACAGGGCATCAATCCCTATCCCAATACAGCGGAGCGTACACATACAATAGCTGAAGTGCTAGCGCATTTCGACGAATTTCAGCAAAAGGGAACCGATGGCAACTTCACATTGGTCGGGCGTATTCGTTTGATACGCAGACTTGGGAAGATTACCTTTATCACTGTCGAAGATGGTACAGGGCGCATTCAAGCTTACTTTGCTATCAACGATTTAGGTGAGGAAGCGTACAAGCTAGTAAAGATGCTGGACATCGGCGATTTCATTCAGGCCAACGGCTACCTTTTCACTACCAGTAAAGGCGAGCGCACGCTGCATGTGCGAACCTATCGCTTGCTTGCAAAAGGGCTGCGTCCATTGCCGGAGAAGTATCATGGGCTTGAGGACCGAGAGATTCGGCAGCGCAAACGTTACCTCGATTTGATTGCGAATGGCGATGAGGTCAAGCAGGTGTTCGTAGCACGTAGCCACACCATCAGCGCACTACGCCGCTACCTGGATACACACGGTTATATCGAGGCCGAAACACCTATACTACAACCATTATATGGTGGTGCTACAGCACGCCCATTTGTTACTCATCATAATACATTAGACCGTGACCTGTATATGCGTATCGCGGTTGAGCTATATCTTAAACGATTGATTGTAGGTGGCTTTGAGCGCGTTTATGAAATAGGGCGCAATTTCCGCAATGAAGGTATTGACCGTAGCCACAATCCTGAATTTACTATGCTAGAGTTTTATCAAGCATATGCCGACTATAACAATATGATGCAGATCGTCGAGGAAATGATTGCCTTCGTCGCGCAAGAGGTACACGGCTCGCCACGTATTCAATATCAAGGAACCGAGATTGACCTTACTCCGCCCTGGCCTCGTATGAGGCTGACCGATGCCATCGCGGAATTTACAGGCATTGATGTGCAACGCTTCGTGGACCGCGACAGCCTCGCTGCTGAGATGCGTGCGAACGGCTATGAGGTTGATCCCACACTCGGCTGGGGTCGCCTTGTCGATGACCTCATGAAGGCAATGTTCCGTAAGGGTATTCCAGCACTCAAGCAAGCCCTCTTCTTGACGGACTATCCACTGGATGTGTCGCCACTGGCAAAGCAGCATCGTGAGGTTGCGGGTCTGGTTGAACGCTTCCAGCCGTTCGTCGGAGGCTTAGAACTGGGCAATGCGTTCACGGAGTTGAACGATCCACTCGATCAACGCGCTCGCTTTGAGGATCAGGCACGTCAACGCGATCAGGGCGACGATGAAGCCCAGGTACTTGACGAGGACTTCCTGGAGGCGATGGAGGTGGGCATGCCACCTACTGGTGGTGTCGGCATCGGCGTTGACCGCCTTGTGATGCTGATGGCGGACCAGGAGTCTATCCGCGACGTGATATTGTTCCCCACCATGCGTAAGACTGCTGAGGAGCAATAGTTTATGAAGAAGCAAGAGCACCATGAAAGAGTGAGGAAGCACGCTTCCTCACTCTTTCATGGTGCTCTTGCTTCTTCATGATGCTTATGGAGTTCTATCGTGGATGTTCGGAGTGTTTTTCAGCAAGCACTGGACATAGCATTTCCCCCACAATGCGCTGCATGCAAGAGAAGCGGTACTATTCTCTGCTCTCCATGCCTCACACAGATGCAACCAGCTATACCTCTACCATATAGACAGGGCTGGTATGCGTTACAAGGACTCATTGCGGTGAACCTGTATCAAGAACCACTTCGCACTTGCATTCATGCATTAAAATATGATGGTGTTACACGATTGGCTGAACCTTTAGGATTGTTATTGGCACAGACCTATCTGCGCTATGGTTTGCAGGCTGATATGTTTATGTCGGTCCCTCTGCATAGCGAACGCCACAAGCAACGTGGCTATAATCATGCACACCTGTTGGCAAACACATGTGCCTCTACACTAGGTGTTCCTTTGTGCGATGACGTGTTGGTGCGTGTTCGCGCAACTCCTGCACAGGTAGGACTAAGTGCCTATGAGCGACACCAAAACGTTGCAGGCGCATTCTCCTTTAGAGCAGGTACTGCAACTGAAAGCATTTACAAGCGTAGAATTATCATCGTAGATGATGTTTGTACAACAGGTGCTACGCTTGACGCCTGTGCAGCAACACTCCTTCAAGCAGGAGCGGCTTCAGTAGGGGGATTGGTTCTGGCAAGTTCCACAATGTGAGGAAATATCGGTTCGTTACGTATACAAGAAGGGTTGCTTGCAAACGTATTACATGTAGGAGAAAATATTTTTATGAATCGTGAGATGAAGCATATCAACGTGCTGGCGGGCGAGATTGGCTTTCGTGTGGCAACGACGGAGGGCGAACATCGCGCAGCAAACTACATAGAACAAGAAATGCAGAACTATGGCCTACAGGAGATACGACAAGAACCATTCGCATGTGCAACCGAAAGCATGAGCGGTATTTTCCCCTACATGTACACAATACTCGGCTCAAGCCTTATTGCGCCCTTTGTCCCACTACTTGGTCTATCGGGCCTACTCGCATCACCCGCCGCCCTTATTGGTGAGCTACGCACGAGTAAAGGACCTGTCACATGGTTAACGCGAAAAGGGACCAGCCACAATGTCATAGGTATTCTTCCGGCTCGTGGTGAACGCAAAACGAGGGTTGTCTTACTGACACACTACGACTCAGTGCGGGTGCGTAATTTTATGAAGCCTAATGAGGGCAAGTCGCCGCGCCGCTTTCTCATGCCACTGCTCGGCCTATCTTACTTTACCGCTATAGGTTCGAGCGTACTCAACTTTATCGCACGTCGCCGTAAGAATAAGAAGTTGGCACGAACAACACAGGGCATTTCAGGGGTAGCAGGAGTAGCACTACTTACGCTGACCACACCACTGCTCATGGGGCAGATGATACAGGGCATTGATGGCGAGGGTGCCAATGACAACGCAAGCGGCGTCGCGGTGTTGCTGAGCCTGGCGGAACAGATGGTACAAACGCCGCTCGAAAATACAGAAGTTTGGTTCGTGGCAACGGGCGGCGAAGAGATCGGGCTTGTAGGAGCACGTGCCTTTGCGGACAAACATGGGAAAGAGTTGAAGGACGCCTATTTCTTTGCTGTCGATACAGTGGGCAAAGGACGGATTCACTATACAGTTCAGGAGAACTTTCTTGGACGCGCCGATGTTTCGCACGATGTCGTTGATATTTTCGTGACCGCCTCCGAGAAGGGACAGCACAGCGCACTGCCATATATGCTACGAGCAGGTGGGACAGATGCAGGTGCTATGCTCGCCAAGCACTTTAAAGCTGCTTCAATTAGCTGTCTGATTAAAGATGGCAAATTTCCAGAAATCAACTGGCCTACTGACACACGCACTTACGTCGAGCCAGAGACGCCTGCGAAAGCTACAGCATTTGTGAAAGACGTGTTACAAGAGATTGATCGTCGAGTATGTTATAATAAAGAACACAAAAATTATGTTTCCAGTAAGTCGTAGCCTTCATATGAGTACCGAAAACATTCTTTGCTCTCTTGTATACAAAGAAACAAAAAGAGTTATAGCGTTAACAGTAGATATTTCGTGTACACAGCATAACAGAGGGACACCTCGATGAAAAGTAATAGGAAATGGCTCAGACCGAGCGTTTTCTGGCTGTTGATCACAATCATCTTAGTAGGGATCGTAGCCTACATATTCCGTCCTCAAATAGACACAACACCAGTCAATGTGTCTACTATCCTCGTTGACATTAAAACGGATATCACAAAAAATCAGCAAGACCAACTCAATGTGTCGGACAATACCATCACACTCACACGAGGCAACGGGCCAAATGCACCGCAAGAGACTGCGACAGTCAATAGTAGCTTCGACATTACAAAGGTATTGAAGGACAATAATATTGATTATTCCAATACACATGTATTAGTTCTACAATATAACGCCCCTAATCCGCTCTGGGGCTGGCTAGGAACGCTTGTGACATTGCTACCAATCCTCTTTTTTGGTGGCCTGTTGATCTTCATGATGCGCCAGACACAGGGCACAAACAATCAAGCAATGTCGTTTGGCAAGAGTCGCGCTCGTATGTTCTCTGGCAACAAGACGAACGTCACATTCGCGGATGTAGCAGGTGTTGAAGAGGCCAAACAAGAACTAGAGGAGATTGTTGAGTTTCTAAAATATCCTGAAAAGTTTGTGGCACTTGGGGCACGTATCCCCAAAGGTCTGCTTCTGGTCGGTCCTCCTGGAACGGGCAAAACACTCATCTCGCGTGCAGTTGCAGGAGAAGCTGGAGTACCGTTCTTCAGTATTAGTGGTTCTGAGTTCGTAGAAATGTTTGTCGGTGTTGGCGCGAGCCGTGTACGCGACCTCTTCGATCAGGCCAAACATAATAGTCCATGCATCGTGTTTGTCGATGAAATCGACGCTGTGGGTCGGCAACGCGGCGCAGGACTTGGTGGTTCACACGATGAGCGCGAACAAACACTCAATCAGATACTTGTCGAGATGGATGGCTTCGATACCAACACCAACGTTATCGTGATTGCCGCTACCAATCGTCCCGATGTGCTTGATCCTGCACTGCTACGCCCCGGTCGTTTTGACCGGCAGATTGTGTTAGATCGTCCCGATATTCGCGGACGCATCGCCATTCTCAATGTACATGCCAAAGGCAAACCGCTCGACCCAAGTATCACCCTCGACACACTAGCGAAACAGACACCAGGATTTTCGGGTGCAGACCTCTCGAATTTGTTGAATGAAGCGGCAATTCTAACGGCACGACGTGGTAAACGCAGAATTGGTATGAGTGAGCTTGAAGAGGCCGTTGATCGCGTCGTCGCAGGACCAGCACGCAAGAGTCGAATTATCAGTGAACGCGAGAAGTCGATTACTGCCTATCATGAGGTAGGGCATGCACTTGTGGCACGAATGCTACCAAACACTGATCCAGTGCATAAGGTTTCGATTGTGGCGCGTGGTCAGGCGGGCGGCTTCACTATGCTGTTGCCAACCGAGGACCGCTATCTATGGAGCAAACCCCAATTCGAGGATATGCTTGCGTATGCCCTGGGCGGTCACGTTGCCGAACTGCTTACCTTCGGTGAGGTGACAACAGGTGCCTCGAACGATATCGAACGTGTCACAAAGATTGCTCGCTCGATGGTTACAGAGTATGGCATGAGTAACCGCATCGGGCCAATCGCACTGGGACATAAAGATGAGTTAGTCTTTTTGGGACGTGACTTCGGCGAACAACGTAATTATAGCGAGCAGACGGCACGCGAGATTGACGAAGAGGTGCGCCGTATTGTGCAAGAGGCATTTGATAGAGCCTATAATGTCCTTAATCAAAACAAGACGCGACTGATCATGATTAGTGAGCGACTCATGAAAGAGGAGACCCTGGAAGGTCCGCTCTTTGAATCGCTCTTCAACCAACAAGTCAGTGATGAGCAATTCGCAGCTCCCTCCGTTCTCGCAGGTATGCCAGAAGTGACGGTGAACGGGAATGGTGAGCAGAAAAGTCTGCCTCGCCCCAGCACACCAGCAGCCTATCAAATTCCCAGGCAAATTCAACCTCCGTATAACGGGACGGGCGCATAATGATGTGCCAGGATTTTTGAACGTCAAAAATCCTGGCACATCCGTTTTTCTATCTGCCAATTGGAATGTGAATATGCTACTATAGCATAGTACGAAAAACCTCATCGCCACAAAGATAGGAGTAAAGACATGGCAGATTCAGATAACCTTTCGATGGACGAATTAGAACAAGCAGACTTCAGAGAATTGCCCGTTGTGTATACACTTCCTGATATGGAAGGGGCTATCGTGCGACCAGATATTGTCTATAAGAGCGACTCGTCTGGTGATCTACGGATGGATGTCTACTATCCTGCCGACTACGAGGGCGAATCGCGCTTACCCGCCATTATTTTTGTGCATGGCGACGCCTCACCAGAATACCTTAAAAACGCGAAGGATTGGGCCAGTTACGTCTCCTGGGGCCAACTGGCGGCGGCATCTGGCCTCATCGGGATCACTTTCAACCATCGCTCAGCCGAGATGGGGACAAAACTTTATGACGCGGCGAAAGATGTCGATGATCTCATCAGCTATGTACACGAAAACAGCAAATCACTGGGCGTCGATGCAGATGCACTCGCTGTCTGGACCTGTTCAGCTGGGTCGCCATTTGGGTTGCGTTCAGCACTACGTGAAGATGCTAGCTATATCCGTTGCATTGTCTCCTACTATGGCATCGCCGACCTCAAGGTCTTCTACGACGCCGATAGCACGCTACCCCATCTCTCCGACGAAGTACTCAACGAATTTTCCGCACCCCATCGCTTGAGCAAAAGAACAAGTACACCTCCACCAATGATGATTGTACGAGCAGGTCTCGACGCCCCTGAACTGAACGCATCCATTAACCGCCTTTTAACGGCTGCAATTGCTAAGAACGTGAGTCTCGACTTCATGAATCACACAACGGGCCATCATGCCTTCGACATCCTTGATGATAATGTACGAACACATGAGGTTATCCGTACTACGCTGGACTTTATGAAGACTCATTTGCTGGAACGCTAGGTGATTGTTGAAGAGGACATATAGTATCATGACACGCTCAGAAATATATCCCGAACGTTTTTTCGAGGTGCAACTAATATTTGCAAAGGTTGCCGAGATTACAGGATGCTCGTTCGAGGACGCCGTACTCCACTATACCGCCATGTATCGCATACTCGGCCTGGATTGGAGTGCTGATCCAGCACACCCTACATGGCAGGCATATGTACAGGCACTACAACCTGATCGAGATATGGGTGCAGAAGGAACCTATCAATTTTACTACTCACTGTCCGATAGCATTCCGCGCCAGAGCGACTTACCTCATTGGGGCTGTTTCGCCTATGAATATTTGCGAGATCAGCACAAAATCAAGATACACTTTTCCAATCAGGACTACACAGAATATGGCGCACTCAGCTATCAGCGTATGGCTATACGCAAAGCAGAACTCAAGGGGATGTTTACAAGTATTCATGAAGAGCATCCAGACGCTGAGATGGTTATAGGCAGTTCGTGGCTTTATAATCTGGACGCCTATAAACGCCTTTTCCCGGCAGAGTACGGGCAATCGGCTAAAGAAGCTGATCGTGTCTATTATACAGGGCGTGGACTGTGGGGACAGTTCCTCGACCATGAGTGGCAGGTAAATGAACGCACAGCAGCAACATTCCTACAACGCGTCGAGGTAGCAACAAATATGCAACAATGTGATCGAGCATTCCCCTATCAACTCCTGTTTCCAAAGGCACCAGTTGCTTTATTTTATGAGTTTTATGATATTCGATAGAGGAAGATTATGTATACAGAAACAGGATACATCACGCCCACCGCACCATACGATTTCACGAAATCGCTGAACTTTCTTGGCTTTTTCTCACCCATGCAAAGCGAACAAACCATAGGAGAGCGAGAGCTTACAAAAGCGGTCTATGTTGATGGACAATTGCTTGCTTTTCAGCTCACCTCTACAGGAACGATAGATGAACCTGAGCTAGCATATACGCTATTTTCAGAGCAACTCATAAGTGAAGAAATTAAGAGTGCAGCCGTAGACCGCATCACATTCTTTTTGAGTTTAGACGATGACCTGCGACCGTTCTATGAGATTGGTTATGAAGACAAAGATTTTGTGCCGATATTACAGGAGATGTACGGCTATCATCAGGTCAAGTTTTTGACACCATTTGAAAATGCGTGTTGGGCTGTGCTGACACAGCGTAACCCGATGAACATGTCACAACGAATGAAAAAAAGCCTTATTGAAGCGTATGGTGGTAGCATTACTATAGATGGCACAAGCTATACCGCATTTCCAGTGGCGACACGTATGGAGCATGTAAGCGAAGACGCACTTACAGCCGTTGTACGAAATGCACGGAAAGCGGCATATCTGGTTGCAGTCGTCAAAGCGTTTAGCAAGGTGGATGAGCATTTCCTGCGAACAGGCGACTACGCTGAGGTAGAGGCTTGGTTACGTGGTATTCGTGGTTTTGGCGAGTGGTCTATATCGTTTGTGATGGTACGCGGTTTAGGGCGTATGGAGCAATTTACAGTTAACGAAAAAGCGACGCTTGCCGCCGCATCAAGGTTGTACGGTCATGGCAAAGACTTGACACGAACTGAAATTGTGCGTATTGCAGAACAGTATGGACAATACAAAGGCTATTGGGGGCATTATTTACGCGTTGGATCGTAGGGGCCATTATTCATAACGCCCTGATCGGCAATCGACTCTGTGAGCGAGAATTGGGAAACGTGTTCAATGGATCTGGGCAATGGTCGATGGGGACCAGAGGACGTTATGAATAATGGTCCCTACAACGTACCCCTTTTATTTCGTTACGTTCATAATCTAGTCCCTACGAAAAACATCACATGAACTTTGTTGAGAGAGGACATTAGCGGTGCTTATTCGACAGATACAACGCGAAGATGCCAAACAACTCTTGCAGTTGCAACTGCTGCTCGACCAGGAGACGCAGTTTATGTTGCGTGAGTCAGGGGAGCGTAGCACAAGCGTCGAGGAGCAGTTGCAACACATAGACTTTGTCCTTGCGCGAGGCGGTATGATCTTCGTCGCGGAACACGATGGGCAAATCGTGGGTCATCTCGGCGCAACCATGTATGCGTTTCGTCGTGTTCGCCATAGCGCAACCATTGTGATTGGCATTATACAGGAATGGACACATCGAGGCGTGGGAAATAGTTTATTCGCCGCAATGGAAGAATGGGCAAGGCAAAAGCATCTTCACCGCTTGGAGTTAACAGTCATGACTAATAATATTGCAGGTATAGCTTTGTACAAAAAAAGAGGCTTTGAGATCGAGGGTATGCGTAAAGATGCTTATCTTGTAAATGGCCGCTACATTGATGAATACTCGATGGCAAAACTCCTATAAGTACATCTAAATAGACAAAAACTTACCATTTCGTTGCCTCCTTCACTCATATACGTTATAATGATGAGAATAGCACAAAAGAACGCTGAAGAGGATTTTTTGACGTATGGAGAAGGCCATCGAGGTTGCATCAGTAGAGCAACTGAACGGCGAGAACAACGAGTATACCAGTGATTTAGTAGATGAGCAGGAACAACCAGCCTTTGTACATCTACCGTTGCTACCTGTGCGAAATACCGTGTTGCTGCCCAACGTTGTTGCATCTTTAGTCGTTACACAAGCACAAGCGCAACGAGCGATTGAGGAAGCGATAAACACAGACCATCTTCTCTTCGCCGTCACACAACTGCATGAGCAACTGGAAAACCCAGGAACCGACGACTTCTACACTATCGGCGTCGAGAGCCATATTGAGCGTATGCTTAGAATGCCCGATGGCACCATGAGCATTCTTTTACGTGGGCGTCGCCGTTTAAGACGTATTGCCTTCACACAGGAACTGCCGTACATACGTGTGCAGGCGGAGGTAATCCTGGATAAGGTAGAGTCGACATTGGCACTTGAGGCACTGCGGCGTGCGGTGCTAGCGCAATATGAACAATGCGTCAACCTCAATCCACTGCTATCGGATGAAGTGTATATCACCGCCATGAATATCCGTGATGCTGGACTCATAGCTGATTTTGTTGTTTCTACGCTCGATCTTCCTGTGCCAGCGCGTCAAAATGTGTTAGAGTCGTTTAGCGTTGAACAACGTTTGCAAAAGGCCAGTATTCTGCTTTCAAAAGAACTCGACATTCTGGAGTTAGAAAACCACATCCATCATCAAGTGCAGCAAGAGATCGACAAGACACAACGTGAGTATTTCTTACGCGAACAACTCAAAGTCATTCAACATGAACTGAGCGAAGGCGATCCCTCTCTCCGCGATAATCAAGAACTGCGCGAGAAAATACGTACTAGCGGTATGCCTGACGAAATACGAGTACGAGCAAACAAAGAACTCGACCGCCTTCATGCGATGCCCTCTATCGCACCAGATGCCTCTATGTTACGCACGTATGTTGACTGGTTAGCAAATGTGCCCTGGAATAAAGCCACTCTCGATAGACTGGATATCAAAGAGGCGGAACGTATTCTGGATGAAAACCATTTCGGTTTAGAGAAGGTCAAAGAGCGTATCCTGGAGTACATCGCAGTCCGCAAACTCTCACATGCAATGCGTAGTCCTATACTATGCTTCGTTGGGCCACCGGGTGTTGGCAAAACCTCGCTTGGACGCTCCATCGCCGAGGCGTTGGGACGTAAGTTTGTGCGCCTGTCACTCGGCGGCGTTCGTGATGAAGCAGAGATACGAGGTCATCGCCGTACCTACTTAGGTGCATTGCCAGGACGCATCATTCAAACGATGAAAACAGCAGGTACAACGAATCCTTTGTTTCTGCTGGATGAGATAGACAAGCTTGGCGCGGATTTCCGTGGCGACCCTTCTTCGGCCTTGCTGGAGGTTCTCGATCCCGAACAAAATGCGACGTTCGCCGATCACTATCTGGAGGTCCCCTACAATCTGTCACAAGTCATTTTTCTCACGACCGCGAATGTATTACATACGATACCGCCAGCACTACGTGACCGCCTGGAGATCATCGAATTGCCTGGATATACGGAAGATGAGAAGATGCATATTGCGCGTCAATTCCTCATACCTAAACAGATGGCTGAACATGGTCTGCGTCCCGCGAAAATTGACATAGATGACGCAGCGATACATCGCATCATCTCCGAATACACCTTCGAGGCTGGCGTTCGCAACCTGGAACGCGAGCTAGCAACGGTCATGCGAAAGGTGGCACGAAAAGTTGCCGAGGGACGCCGCACAAAAACAAAGGTAACGGCAGACAAGCTGCCTGAGTATCTTGGACCACAACGTCATTATCTTGGTGTTGCAGAAGAGGCAGACGAAGTGGGTGTCGCAACAGGTGTTGCCTGGACGAGTGCAGGCGGGGATTTAATCACCGTTGAGGCAACAGTGCTGGAAGGAAATGGACACCTTACCTTAACAGGACAGTTGGGTGATGTTATGAAAGAGTCAGCACAGGCCGCTCTTTCCTATGCACGGTCAAAAACGGAACAATTTGGCATTGAAAATCGTTTTTATGAAAAGTACGATATTCATCTACATCTGCCCGCAGGCTCTATTCCTAAAGATGGACCGTCAGCAGGCATTACAATGGCAATTGCGTTACTGTCGGCATTAACAAAACGTCCAACACGCAGAGACGTAGCTATGACCGGAGAAATCACGCTACGTGGGCGCGTTCTTCCAGTCGGTGGGCTAAAAGAGAAAATATTAGCAGCACATCGCGCAGGCATCACAACATTTATTTTGCCGAAACGTAATGTAAAAGATGTGGAAGATGTCCCGAAAGACATCTTCCAGGATTTGAAGTTTGTTTTCGTAGAGCATATGGATGATGTAGTTGCAGTTGCACTTCGTGCTTCGTCTACAAATAGACAAGAGCCTGTTAGTGATGTGGTACAACTTCAGAACAAACCAAGACAATATCGTCGAAAAAAGAATGAATATGTACAGAATATATAGCCTGAATAAAAATATAGTAACCCTGATGGTATTCTCTATTTAGCGACGGGAGTTTGAAAGGATATAGTGTGATGGTTTTTTGTGGTCAATGTGGTCTTCAACTCTCTCCTGGTATGACGCGCTGTCCTCGCTGTGGTACGATGACAGAGATAGCGGCAGACAATAACATCGAGCCATTACAGGCAGATGCTCCTACCATTGAAGCAACCTATATACAACGCCCACAGGTGACAATGTATCCTGATGTGCCGCAGCAATCGTTTTCAGCAACGCCTCCCGATTTACAGAAGTTAATTTTACATGCAAGTAGTAACGGTAATTACAGTTATACTCCTGCGAGTGGCAACGAACAAACAAGTGCGATGAATGCACCCGATTATCACCCTCATGCAAGCGCACCCGTTGATTTTCAAGTGGACACACCCTACAGCACTCAACCCAATAGCGTACACTATCCTACAGCGGCAAGTACGATATATCCGAGTCAACCGGGAAATTATGCGTCGCCTGGCTCTACCTATGCAGAAGCAATTCCACCAGGGGACGCAATACCATCGGGCTATCCACCTCAAACATCGAAGAAGCGTGGTCGGGCAGGAGTTGCGCTACTCGTTGTCGTAGCCTTATTGCTCGTTTTAGGAATTGGTGGCTTCTTCGTCGTACAACGTTCTCACCTCTTTGGAAATCCTGTAAGTCCTGTTACGAATGGGGCAAATGGCAATGGTGCTACAACGCAAAACACACCTCTCACGCCTACAGAGCAGGCAAAAGTAGTTGTGCAACACTACTATAGCGCGATAAACAACAAAAACTATCCAGAGGCATATGGTCTGTGGCGGTGGGGAGCAAACGGCCCAACACTGGCCGCATTTGAAAATGGCTATGCCAATACCGAACACGATAACCTTACGATAAGAAATGCTACTCCATTGAGCGATGGAACGGTAAAAGTTTCGTTGGTCGTTGTTGCAACCGAGCGCGTTAATGGAGTTATCAAGCATCATACCTATGCAGGCTACTACATTGTTGGGCAAGATGGCGGCACATGGAAAATCTTTCGCGGGTACCTCAGTCGTATAGAGTGAGAGATGCAGAAACGGCAAGAACCATGTTCTTGCCGTTTCTGCATCTCTCACTCTAATTTTGACCCGTATGTTGGGTGACTTTGCCACCCAACATACGGGTCAAAACTAAAAATTTCTCTCGACTCTGTAGAATGAAAAGAGAAAACAAAAATAGAGAGAAGAGAGAACATTATGCCAACACCGATACGACAACCTGTGATCATCAAGAAAGAATATACTCGACTACCTCACAATGGATCGGCGCCGCAAAAAAGTCCGAAAGGACCAAAACTTCTGACCGCCCTACTCTCCATTATTGCGCTCATCGCGCTTGTCCATTTTTTAATTATTATGCGAACAAATAATATGCATGCATCACCTGCTGCAACCTGTTCTAGTCTGGTAAAAAGCTCCGACTATACGAAGTACGTACCATTCGACGCTGGCTCACAGCAAATAGAGGCTATACAATACGTCGATCAACTCATGGGGGGGCAACCTGCCGCCCTTGTGCAAGTTATGGATACACAACACACGCTCGATGTCTATATTTACGGATGTAGCATGCATGCCACAGCACCTGCATTAACCGTTCTTTTCAAACAGCAGGGACTCATACAGGGAACAGTCAGCGTTAGCAAAGCAAATACTCTGCTGCTGGGAGAACGTGATATGACGCTCTCGCCGGAGACAACAGCGATCATACAACCGATGCAACAAAACCTTTATCAAGAATATAGCTGGCAGAACGGCGCATTTGTACAAACACGCTTCCCCGGTCTGTATCCTGTCACGAGTAGGAGCGAGGCTGAAGCACTGCAAGAACAGGCGAATAACGGTCAGTCGTTCCCCTGGAACGAACCACAAAGTACGGCGGCACAAATGGCAAAAGATATTCTGCAGTGGTCGAGCGATACATATCAGGAAAATCTGCTTGACAACAATGGGGCGATTGCACATGTCCTGCTAGAGAAGCAACATCCACACATGGCGGTAACAGTTACGTTGACGCGCTTAGTGCAAAAAGATGCTAAAGGTCTCTGGTTTGTCACAAATGCTCAGACGCAGGGCATTACGCTCGATTCAGCACCTCTTTCTGTTCCGGTTACATCACCTATAACCATACATGGGACCATCGCAACAACGCTAGATGGACAGGCAGAGGCAACGCTTTTCGACCACACCATTACTGCCGTGTCATCGTTAAACAATGCAACACTCACTCTTACAGCCAATGGGGCGTATTCAGGGAGTCTTCTCTACACGGACACGAAGCAAACACAGCAAGGTTTACTGCTCATTGAAAATATTCCTCCTGGCGGTAGCAGTGAAGATGGACAAATTCTGCTGACAGCAGTTGTGCTTGGTTAATAGAGGGCTGCCTTCATAACGGTATACAAGCATGCAGGATTCATGCTACAATACATGCTATGAATGAACTTATACATCAGATAGAACGCCTACAAAAGCGTGTTCAGAAGACAATGGTGCGTCTTTGACTTGGCAACAAAAAAGACACAGATTGCTAAACTGGAAGAGGAAAGCGTAGCCGAAGACTTCTGGTCCGATAACCGCAAGGCACAAGCTCAGATGCAACAACTCAATGCGCTACGTGAAGAGGTCACGACGTGGGAAGGGATCGCAACACAACTCGACGACCTGCTAGGGCTTGCCCAACTGCTGGAAGAGGAGCCAGATGAAGAGATACAGGCAGAAGTCGCACAATCGCTTCCCCCCATTGGGAGCCAGGTCGAGAAACTCCAATTCGCGTTAATGCTTAATGGTGAGCATGATGAAAGTAACGCTATTCTCAGTATTCATGCAGGAAGCGGGGGCGTTGACGCACAAGATTGGGCCGAAATGCTCTTACGGATGTACCTGCGTTGGGCCGAACATCATCGTTTTCGCACGGATATCTATGACTATAGCGAAGGCGAAGAGGCAGGAGTCAAAAGCACAACCGTCGAGATCACAGGCCAATATGCCTATGGCTATCTGCGCTCTGAGATTGGCACGCACCGCTTGATTCGTCTCTCACCATTTGACTCGGCCCATCGACGCCACACCTCGTTTGCAAAGGTTGAGGTCATGCCCGATATCGAGAGTGAGATCGAGATCATTATTCGACCAGAAGATATCGAAGTTGATACCTACCGTGCCACAGGGGCAGGTGGTCAGCATGTGAACAAAACCGATTCGGCGGTCCGTATGCGTCACATTCCATCGGGTCTTGTTGTCACTTGCCAGAACGAACGCTCCCAGTTACAAAATCGCGAGGTCGCCATGAAATTGCTCAAAGTTCGCCTCTACGAATTAGAGGTAAGAAAACGTGAGGAAGAGGCGGCAAAGCTCAAAGGCGTCCATGTGCAGGCGGACTTTGGCACACAAATACGCTCTGTCACTGTACACCCATATACTATCGTCAAAGATCATCGCACAAACTATGAATCGGGCGATACAACAGGCTATCTTGCTGGTAATGTCGATCCTTTTATTCAGGCATATCTACAAGAACAAGCGGGTGGCGTTGGCACCGAAGAATAGTTCACTTAGCAGCGCAACAAAAAAGACATTCCAAACACGGAATGTCTTTTTTGTTGCGCTACTCTTTCTTATGCGTGTAAAAGGTCATGTACATTGTTCTCATAGCGTTCGGGATAGCGCATCTTGCGTAGAGCTTTCACCTCTATCTGGCGAATACGCTCACGAGTCAGCTTGAAAAAAACGCTCACTTCATCAAGTGTATGCGAATGTCCATCTTTCAAGCCATAGCGCATTTCAAGGATGGTTCGTTCGCGTTCATTGAGAATAGCCATCGACTGTTCAATAAATGTACGCTGCATCTGGTGCGCGACTTGATCGACAGGTGAAGCGGTTATCACGTCTTCAATGGTATCGGCGAGATGATATTGCTCGTCGTCAGCCATCGGCGCATCGAGAGAAATTGGTTGATCGGAAATGTTCAGCAGCTCCACAACACGCTCTTTCGGCAATCCAATCTCGGCAGCAATCTGCTCTGGTAATGCCTCTATGCCCTCATCCTGATACATCCGACGCGCAACACGCTTGATTTTATAAATGATTTCGACGACATGCACCGGAATGTGAATCGTGCGTGAATGCTCCGCAATAGCACGACTGATCGCCTGACGGATCCACCAGGTTGCGTAGGTACTAAAACGAAAACCACGTCGATAGTCGAACTTTTGCGCGGCACGCATCAAGCCGAAATTGCCTTCCTGAATAAGGTCTAGCAGCGACAACCCTTGATTGGCATAGCGTTTCGCAATACTGACAACGAGACGAAGATTTGCCTCGATGAGCATTTGATAGGCAACCTGATCGTCACGTGCGATACGTTCCGCGAGCATTAACTCCTGCGCTGCGCTCAGCAAGGGATAGGTGCCAATTTCTTTCAGATACTGCTTTACAGAATCATCCAGTATAGTATGCTGATTCTCCTGCTCATCGTCTTCGTCTTCTCCTAACTCATCCACAATATCGTCAAAGCCAAAGTCGAAATCATTATCGTTTGTGAGATAGCTTTTCTCAAAGGAGGATGATTTCGTGCGTGCTTTTCTAGCAGTAGTCAGTGGTGCATCTTCATCTCTATGCAATGAGCGTAAGGCTGTACGCGCAGAGGTTGATACGTTTGTTTTTCTAGCAGTCATGAGAGGGACTCCTTTTCCTAATTGCGTGTGCAAGATGTAAAAGACAAAGAAAAATAAATTTTGTTTCATAATTATGTCCTTGTAATTCTTCATGGCAATAATCGTGCCAAAACGTACGACAGGCATCATGTATCAAGAATATTCATGGTGTTTCAACATTTCCACCTATATATTTGTTGACAATAAAAACTTTTTGAAGAGACATGAGAGGAATTGACGAGCATTTTTATGGAAGGAAGCAGTGAAGATATTTCCACCAATGAGGATTTTTACGCAGTACTTTTTCCTATTTTTCTTCATATTTCATTGCTGTTCCCAAAAAGCGTTTGTTTCGTTAGTAATGAAAGAAGGGACTCATTGGCACAGACAATGAAGTTTTCTTCACAAACCTGCTGACAGAGAACAAGAGTTGTGGTATGATAGGAAGGGCATGGGTTGTCCCTTGCTGTGGGGATGCGGATGCAGTGGCGGAGGCTCCCCCTCGGCTTACATTTTGGCTAAGCCTCGCTTGCTACTATAATAAAACAAGCGATAGACCTCCAAAGAGAAGGAAGGAGACGATTTCGTGGAAAACGCATTTCCCCGCTGTCGCAAATGTGGTGAAGGTGATCTGGTTCCGCTTTCGGATTTCGGTAGCCAGGGAGCTTCTATTGAGTACAAGGCCTGGGTTTGCACCAATCCTTCGTGCTTATACAACATCAAAATCCGTAATGGTGATATCATTATTAATGAACCGATTAGCGATGGCTCTCTCCATTCGTACCGTAGCGGTCGTCAATAAGGGTAGAGTTACAACAGTGCATATGTGAGCGGCTTGATACCCGCTCGCTGTGCGTGAAGCAGAAGGCAAGAGACCAAGTTGTATCCCTTCTTGCTTTTGCCTTATATCTTCTCAGAGGGACGGTCACAACACTGTATTGTGTGGTGAAATGCAGCCCTCTTCTTTCTATAGAAAAGAATAAAATACTGCTCTACTATACATATGTTATAAAGGAGTTGTCGTGTTCAATCGATTCTTCGGACGTAAACCAGAAGAAGAGCCTAACAAAGAGACAGAAGTGGCAGCAGAGCCACAAGCCGAACAGCGTACAGAGCAACGCTTTGGTTTCTTACAACGCACACGCCAGATGTTCACCAAGATTAACACGACCGTTGAACAAAACGATACGATCACTGATTCTTTGTGGGATGATTTAGAGGAAGAGCTTCTTGAAGCTGATGTCGGCCCTAGCACGACCTTATGGCTTATGGACCGCTTACGTGAGCGAGTTGCGGCAGAGAACATCCGTGATGGGTCACAACTCAAACGTGTGTTGCGCGAAGAGATGACAAAACTTCTCGGTAAACCATCCCCACTTCGTTTCTCCAAACAGTCGCCGCTGACCGTCATTCTTGTCATTGGAGTAAATGGGTCAGGAAAGACAACGACTATTGCAAAAATGGCGTATCGGCTCTCACGCGAGGGACGCAAAGTTATACTCGCTGCTGGTGACACATTCCGTGCAGCAGCCATCGATCAGCTTGAAGAGTGGGGAAGACGTATTGAGGTGCCTGTAATTCGTCAAAATCCAGGGTCAGATGCTGGGGCGGTTGTGTATGATGCAATCCAGGCCGCACATGCGCGCGGGAGTGATGTACTGATCGTCGATACAGCGGGGAGACTACACACCAAATACAACTTGATGGAAGAATTAAAGAAACTGAATAAAGTTATTCAGAAATTCGTTCCCGACGGCCCCCATGAACTACTCATGGTGATTGACGCGACCACTGGACAAAACGCCTTGTTACAAGCACGTCAGTTTGCAGCAGACATCGGTCTCACTGGAGTCATCATTACGAAGCTTGATGGCACTGCTAAAGGTGGCTTTGCCTTCGCTGTTGCCGACGATCTTGGCGTACCTATCAAATTTATCGGCACAGGCGAGAAGGTTGAAGACCTAGCTCCCTTCGATCCACAGAGTTTTGTTGACGCACTCTTCGAGCAAGAGTAACAAGGAGGTATCGGATGGTCAAAGAAGCCGCTGTTCCCTCTACCGGACAGGATATGTCTACGAACGGATCAAAGCAGAATCTCCCTGGTAATTTAGCGGTGAAATGTCCTAAGTGCAGGGAAATTTTGTATGGGCGCGATTGGGAAAAGAATCTTAAAGTGTGTACGCGTTGCAGCTATCATTTCAAGCTCACGGCTTATGAACGCATCGAGCTTTTGGCAGATCCAGAGAGTTTTGTCGAGACGGATGCTGATATCATTTCGGCAGACCCTCTTAGCTTCTCTGTTCGCTCTCAATCATACCCAGGTAAAGCGCAGGAAGAACGACAAAAGACGGGATTAAACGAGGGCGTCGTTACTGGTCACGCGACTATCGAGACAAAGCCACTGGCATTAGCAATGATGGATTTCAATTTTATCGGTGGTAGTATGAGTTCTGCTGTTGGAGAGAAGATTACGCGAGCCATCGAGTTAGGAATTGAGCAACATACTCCTGTACTCATCGCGTCAACATCTGGTGGTGCGCGTATGCAAGAGGGCTTGTATTCATTGATGCAAATGGCGAAGACGTCGGTTGCGCTGGCAAAACTTAAAGAGGCAAAACTTCCGTATTTCAGCCTTTTAACCGACCCAACTACAGGCGGCGTGACAGCAAGTTTCGCAATGCTTGGCGATATCATTATTGCCGAACCAGGTGCATTAGTATGTTTTGCGGGTCCCCGCGTTATCGAGGGCTTCATGCACATCAAGTTGCCCGAAGGGACGGCAAGTGCCGAGTTTGTCTATCAACATGGCATGATTGATGAGGTGGTGCATAGAAAAGATTTGCGACAGACACTTAGCCGTCTCTTGCGCTTCTATGCTTGAGCAAGTCAACGACCTGAGAGAGAAACATTGGGGATGACAACAAGATACACCGTGAGAGGGGAACGTGATGGCTTACGACCTTGAATTTGAGAAGCCACTGGCAGAATTAGAGAAAAAGATTGTTGGCTTGCAGCGTAAAGGTGATCGCTTGAAAGCAGACGAGCAGATACAGTTGCAAGAGACAGAGCGTGAGTTACGACAACGCACAGCGGAAATCTATAGAAATCTTTCATCGTGGCAAACGGTATTAGTGGCGCGGCACAAGGACCGCCCGTATGCGGCTGACTACATCAATCTGGTTTTCGACGATTTCTTCGAGTTACATGGAGATCGTACTTTTGCGGACGATCATGCGATTATGGCAGGGCCTGCATCACTTGATGGCAAGACAATTATGCTTGTCTGTCAACAAAAAGGGCGTGACACCAAAGAAAAGATATTCCGCAATTCAGGTATGCCTCATCCAGAAGGATATCGAAAAGCTAATCGTCTCATGCGGCAAGCAGAGAAATTCGGCATACCTGTTGTATCGCTCATTGACACGGCGGGTGCATCTATCACACTGGGAGATGAAGAGCGTGGGCAATCCACCGCTATCGCTGAAAACCTCTATCTCATGGCACAGTTACAAACGCCCATTCTCGCCATTGTCATAGGTGAAGGGGGCAGTGGTGGAGCGTTAGCCATCAGTATCGCGGATCGTATCCTCATGTTAGAACATACCACCTACAGTGTGGCAGCACCGGAGGCTGCGGCCTCTATTTTGTATCGTGACACAGCATTTGCAGCCCAAACAGCCGAAGCTATGCGTATTAGCGCAAAAGAATTAAAAGCGATCAACCTGGTAGACGAACTGATTCCAGAACCGCTTGGTGGAGCACATCGCGACCATCGACAGGCGGCGGACAACCTCAAAGCAGCTCTGCTCAAACACCTTGCTGAACTACAACAAGCATCGACGAAGACCTTGTTAGAGAAACGCTACCAGAAGTTTCGCAACATCGGTGTGTTTGACTCCATCAAAGTCGAGGCATAAATAACAAAGCAATTGGAACTGGCTTACGCAGGCAAAGAGTAGCTAAAAAAGCTTGACTTTTACCTGCCAGTGTACTATCATAGCACACACGAATACAGGCCGATGTGGCGGAACGGTATACGCGCTTGTCTCAAAAACAAGTTCCGAAAGGATTGAGGGTTCGAATCTCTCCATCGGCATAGCCCATCCATACATGTCTACGGGCGTCTCTTCCACGCTCAAAACCTCTCACGAGTGTCCATAGTTTTCGTTGAACATGGGGGTCGAGTACTAGTCATACGGAAAACAACGATAAGGATTGTAGAGGAGGTGAAGGAGCAAAAAAGCTGCGAGAGAAGTAAAAAATGCGTGTTCTTGAGAGGAAACCACTTGTACGCATCTCTTATCGCTGGTCTCAAAAGCCCTGAGAAACCATGTTAACCACTCCTTTTCGGCCTTATCGTTGTTTTCCGTATGACTAGTACTCGACCCCCAATAGCAAGTATCCTACAAGAAGTATGCAGTATGTCTATCAGGATCAAAAAGAGATGATTTATATCCTCTCTCCTAAGAAAAAGCAAACGTAGATAAGAGTAAAACAATCGCTACAAGAACCCCAACTCCTCCAACGAAGAGAAGCCTACGATTTTGACCTTTTGGGTAGCGGTAAACCGCTATCCAAATAAGTATATCAACAAGTACCAAAGATAAAACCGAACCGAGGGTTGATACATGCTGCTGACTCATTATTTGTCCAATTCAGCTAACTTCTATGAGATAGCTCTATCTACTTATTGATACAGAGAGACAGCCAGGAAAAGATCAAGAGAGAGCATCTCCTGGCTATGAGGAAGATATATGCATTAAGCCACACCCCTCACATGTCCCTAACACATATGCTTCGTACAAACTTCAAGTACACACACTTAACAAATTTGATAGAACCATGCTGCTGAATTTGTTCCAGTGCTGTCTACTTGAATACCAATATTGCCGCAAGAGTTATTTATAGCCTCTAGGACTGCTGAATCAAACGCTAGTGCAGCTACAACAATACCGCCAATTGCCACGCAAGGAACTACTCCTGTAAGCCCAGTCGCTAGTGCAAGGGTACCGGCGCAAATAGCTGTAATAAGTGCTGCGCCAGCAACTCCTGCCTTCAGATCAAAGTCTAGCTGCAGTGTATCTTGCTCATTCAGGAATGTTTGATACCCCCACCACTGAATAAGTGTATAACTCTGGAAAGTGCCACTCGCTGAAGGGACAATCGAGCGTGTCGTTGAAGAGGTACTGGAATGAGAGCCAGGTCCCTGATACTCTCTTTCTGCAAGCGATTGAGCATTATACCCGTCCGCCGCGCCATGAATACTGGCTTTGTCTGCGTCGCTTATTGACGGATCTGAATCCATCTTCGAGTCAACACTTGCCTCGTAAGAGGAAGAGATATGGATATATGGTTGTCCTTCTGCGCGCCACGCTGGGGCATGAGGGTTACTCGGCCGACCTTTGAAGACTAAACGGATAGCCGCATGTGCCATCACAAGGCCGCCAGTGACTTGACCAGTACGCTCATGGATTGTGAGTCCAGCACCGATCATGGTCACAGTAAAGTTTCCTATGACTTGCCACCCATGCTGTGTTTGATTAAAGGCCAATGAGGTTGACATCGTCGTGCCTTGATAAATATCATAGTTCATGTACGCACTCGCGTTGGAAGGAATGTAAGCATCTAACTCATAGTTAGCAGCACTCGTAATACTGCCCATATGATAATCTGCATTAGCTGGAGTTGCAGTGACTGCCTCCCATGCTTTGCTATTACACCCATCGTTCGGATCTCCATTGGCAGTATAATTCCAAGCATGATTGCCTGTTGCTCCATTATTCTGAAACACACCAGAACACCGAACACTCGTATCCGCTGTGCGCGGTGTTGTCGTCCTCGCTGGAGCAGTTGTTGCTGCATGGGCACTCAAGGCAGGGACAGCAAGGGAGAACACGACAAGAATGCTTGCAATTGCGAGACCAAGGAAAAAGGAAGAGGAGCGAATGGAATGACGTCTATTGAACTGTTTGAACGAGATGGTTGACCTTTTCACGATAGTTTCTTTCTGTACGGAGAGAAAATCTCCCTGCCCTTCATAAAGAGGAGTCACGGGTACCTGCACAAGGTACGAGGGAAGTATACATGGAAATTGAGAGAGATGCCCTGACGTTTCCCTGACATTTCCCTGACATTTTCTAAAAGTACTCTTGAAGACAGAGGTTTTGGTCTCCAAAAGAATAAAAGGGAAACAAGGATATCATGATGGCCCGATTCCAACGTTGATGACATGAAGGGCAACATAATTATATTGCAGTTATATGTATCTGTATATCAAGTCATCCTCAATTACATCAATTCTTATCAAGCTTGAACCTGTCGCGGGATCAGTAAAAAATAAGATTTCCAATTAACCTTTGGCTTAATTCTTCCCATAGCACGGTGGTTAGCAGGATTGGCTCACATGATCGCGATCCACGTGTGGGGCATTTCGGGTATGGGCTTGCCATCTCGAAAGAGTATCGACGGAAAGGGTATGCCAGCGAGGCCGTTTTGCTCCTGCTGCGCTATTTCTTTCAAGAATTGCGCTATCAGAAGGTCACTATTCAGGTAGCCAGCTTCAACGAAGATTCGAGAGGTCTGCATGAACACCTTGGTTTCCAATTGGAGGGATGCATTCGCAGGGCTGGTTTTACCAAAGGTCAATACGTTGACGTACTCAATTATGGGCTAACGGTAGAGGAATTTGAGGAGAAGCACGCTCACAAGTTCTCCTAATTGAGTGTTCGTCCGTGCGATTCTGCGGGCCAAATCAGCCTGTGGAATGGGCAAGGATATGCCTCATTTGGGTGAAGCATGTTTGTTTACTATCCTGTGCGAATTTTTCATGTGTAAGCTACGAAACTCCTTCCTTAACGCAGGGCCATATAGGCTAAAATAATGCAGGGGTAAATATTTGATACAATTGGGATTTTCGGACAGGTGGGCTGGTGCTGTGTGTGATTGAAGTAAAGTAAGTGCTGTTTCGCTCTCGATGAAAAGGCGAGATGTAATGCTCTGTGCAGGTTGTTGAGCTGCAAGAACATTACATCATCTGATAGATGCTAGCGGTTCATATGTGTTGTTTTACTCACGGTGTCGAAATGTCAGGGTACCCAATGGGAGAAGAGAAAGGTGAATTTGCTTTGTTCTCAAGTAGTTACCTCGATGCCGCTCACCTTGGCCTTGTCAAGTACTGTGCTAAACTGGACATTCACCCGACCCGTGCTATCAGCGGTGGTACTAAACTGCTCGACAATAGCTTTGTTGATTCCTCCGGCAGTGGCATAGATGTCGAAGTTGGTTAGGACCCGCTGGCCGTTGATCGTCACATCGAAGAGCCGCTTCCCGCTACTGCCCCAATAGATCTCGGCAAAGTGTAGGCGAACCTTATACGTTCCGCCAGGAGCGAGTCCAGGGATGGTATAGGCGAAGTTGCCATAGCGCTCGGTTTGGTAAACGGCCTGGGGAGCGGGATTGGTCACTCCAACGGTGTTGATGCTCGCGGATGTCGAATAGGTAGAGCCAACGGTGTAATTGCTGTCATCGCTGAAAGAACCAGTCGCGGCTCCTCCGGCGTTGATAGAAATGGCACTGTTAAGAACCGTGTTGCCACTCCATTTAAATGTAACGATACCGTCAGCGGATAAAGGGTAAGAAAACGTTTGTGCATTATCCCAATTGACATTGAAGGTGATTGGGTTGGAAGACGTATTGTGAACGACCAACACTTTACTGCCATCAGGATTGGTGAACGAAGCGGTGTTGAGACGGCCATCGAAGCTCACTGAGTTCGTGCGATAGGCACCGGGCAGCACGAACTTACTGACCTGACCGAGCTGATAGTAACTCTTCGTGTAGGTTATAGCGTGGGTGTTTTGATCAATTTGAACCATACCTGTGCAGGCACCGCAGCCTCCACTTATTCTAGGTTCGTTGTGAGGATCCAGGGCAATATTCCACAGGAGAACAGTTTTGGCCCAATTCTGCACAGAATTCAAGGTCTCATCGATCACTTCGGACCCGATGATGCCGGGAGAACATTCGGTTTCATAAACATCCTTCGATGTATCGACATTGTGGACGGTCGTCATCCCTGTAGGGTTGCCACCGTAACAGTGCCAGGCAGTCCCAGAGACATAGGAACCGGCGTTCTTCAGGATATCTGTCGGGTAGGTCGTATTGTACCAGTTGAAGTCATAACCTAATATCTTGGTCGAAAGATGTGCATTCGCCAGCGCTGGTCCCAGATTATTGTTGATGAAGGCAGCCTCTTGAGTGGAAGAGAAACTCATACCTGGGTACCCTGTAGGAATGTACAGTGGCTCGTTCTGGGGCGTGATCGCGTAGACCGGAACGCCCTGTGCCTGATAGTTCTGAATGAACTTGACGAAGTATTGTGCCAGCGGCTCATAATCGGCGGTGATAAGCGTTCCATTCTGACCATTCGTATTGCCAATCATTGAACCATTGGTTTTCATCCAGTCGGGGGGACTCCAAGGATTAGCCATGAAGGTCAGGTTGGGATTAATCTGCAAAGCCTGACGGAGGGTAGGTGTGATGTACGCGTTGTCATGGCTGATCGAAAAATTGACCAGATTAGGATCGGTCGTCTGACCCTGAGATGGTTCATCATACGAATAGGGAGCAGGATTCGCTAGCGGAGTGGCCGAGAAATCAGATGACCCCATAGGAATACGAGCAAAGCTCATATGAATGCTAGCAGCATCGGTCGAGCCGAACAGCTTCTGCATAAGGGCAGTGCGTTCCGTGGGGGTCAATACTTTATCAATGAGATAGGCTGAAGAATCGGTCATGGCACCGCCAAAGCCGACCATTTGCTGATACTGTAGGTGATCGTTCACAGTGATGATTGAGCCAGTCGTACCAACTCCTGGTACGAAGTTCTGGTTGGATTGAGGAGCTAACAGACTTTGTCCATTCGCGGTTGTGAGCCAGGTGCTCACGCTAGGACCGCTTGCAGCACGTGCTATGGGTGGAGCGAAAAAGGGGACGGAAATACTGAGGCACAAAATAAGAAGAACAAACAGGAAGCGCGTTGTCAATCTGGGCATAAGATCCTCCTTAAGCAAGAAAAAACAACATTCGTGTGTTTGTGACCTCCATTGATCACAAAGCTGTAGGACCGTATCCGCAGAACGCAAGAGACTCTCTGTCGCAAGGTTCACGATCCACGAGTTAGTTATGAAACTTTGTTAACTAACACATAAAAATGAGTATACATAACTTTTTTGTGCTTGTCAAGTCGGTATAGGCCGAAAATGCAGGTACTAGGGAAAAGTTTTCACAAAGAGAGGGAAACAAAATGCACTCCATAAAACACTCCCAACTCGCTTCCTACATTCATCTGCGGGTTCATACCTTGACAAACTCTTCCTTTCTCGCATATACTCTTAGTAATGTGTAGTACTTCCCTTACTACTCAGAGGAACAAAAGTATACAAAGACGTGTACATGTACAGAGGAAGCTTGAGCTGCAATCATGCTCACGTCATCCTCAGTAGAAAGACAATAGATGTGACCTCTTTTCTCAGCGGGCCTGCTGTTCCTGGAAGCCTCAGACAAATCAATCGACTGACCGTCCTACGCATGCTCCGTCAGCTTGGTCCTGTTACCAAACCTGCACTCGCTCAATCCAGCGGTATCAGCCGCCCAACCATCTCGAAGCTGATAGATGAACTGGAGGAGCACGATTTAGCAGAGCGCATTGGTGTCACCTCCCCCACGGCCAGTGGTGGGAAACCCGGTGCGCTCTACCGCTTCAACGCAGATGGTGTCCAGAGTGGAGCGATTTTTCTGACCGTCGATACGGCCCATCTCGCGATAGTGAATGGCAACGCACGGGTCCTGGGAAGCATAGAACGTTCCCTCGGCACTGATCGGCGCCCCGAACCGGTCATGATACTACTGGCAAATGCATTGCAGGAACTCCTCAGCTTGCTCCACTTGACTACCGACCAGTTGTTGGGCGTCGGGGTGGGAGTGCCGGGGTTAACCTCGTTTCGCGCAGGAGTGGTACACTTTGCCCCCCATTTTCCCGAGTGGCATGATGTGCCCGTGAGAGATCTTTTGAAAGCACGGTTGGGAGTAGAGGTGTGGATTGACAACGACTGTCATGTGCAGGCATTGGCTGAACGCCACTTTGGAGAAGGGCAGCACTGCACAGATTTTGTGACCGTTGAGAGTGGCATTGGCGTGTCAGCAGCGTTCTATTTGCAGGATATGCTCTACCGTGGAGCGGGAGAAAGTGCTGGAGAGATCGGGCATATGACGATTCAGGAGGACGGGCCGCTCTGTGAGTGTGGGAATCGGGGGTGCTGGGAAACTCTTGCTTCCACCACCTGGATGGTGGAACGAGCCTACGAGAGGAAGCATGCAACTCTTCTGCAAACAGAAGGCTTGATTCTCCCCAAGCGATCACGCGCTGATGGCGAGAAAGAGGAGAAACTGGAGCCTCAGATTATCAACGAGGTTTCCCATGCGATATTTCGCATTGCTCGAGGAGGTGGACTGGAAGCCACTGCACTTGTCCATCAACACGCCGCTCACTTTGGGACCGGCCTTGCCGCGATTGTCAACGCGCTCAATCCCCAGCGCATCATCATCTGGGGAGATTCAGTTGCTGGCGGAACACTCTTTCTGGAGGAGGTGCGGCGCGTGGTTCACCAACGGGCCTTGCGCCGTCCACGCGAAATGTGTGAGATTGTGCTTTCTTCACTGGCTCCCAATGGTAGCGTGGTGGGAGCAGCCAGTTTGGCTATCGATGCCCTCTTTACAAGTTATCAATCCTATCTGTAAGTCATAGCTCTTTGGCTTCATTCTGCTCAGAGTATCCCTACGACTTGACAACGGAGAAGCGACTTTTGAAAGACGAGGAGGAGTCCTTTCACCATAGTCTTCATCTTCTCTTCTCTTTTCTCTTTAATGAAACAGGTGCCACGACATCCTCTGTCTCGTGACAGGCCTCCAGAACAGGTCCGTGTTCCTGAGTTCTCAATGCCGCTCGTAAAAGCGGTTTTGCACGGTGCATATAGGTCTTCGCGGTTTGCTCAGGGATGCCAAGTATCTGAGCAATCTCGGAAAATCTGTGCTGTTCTCCATACCGTAGCAAGACGATGGCACGATACTTCGCAGGCAATGCATTGATCGCGTGCAGGACCAGGGACTGCATCTCGTGTTGCTCTGCGATGTCCTCGGGTGAGGGGTGTGGGTCGAGTAGCAGCGCAAGTTCTGGGAATTCATGCGTTCCCATCGCTGCTTCAATCTCTGAGAAGTACCACGCCCGTTTACGTCGCCTCTCGTCGAGACACTGATTGCGAGCGACCTGAAACAACCAGGGATGGAGGGGCTGGTCGGTCCGTAGGGTTGGTAATGCAAGATAGAGCTTGAGAAACACCTGCTGAACGATATCTTCTGCGTCGGCTCCGTTGTGAGTCAGATGATAGATAAAGGACAAGAGCCAGGGACGATAGCGACGCATGAGGACTGCGAAGGCGTCTTCGTCTCCTGCAAGCGTGCGCTGTGTAAGCAGATCATCCGAACACGCTTCGCACAGAGATTGGCTCACATCGTTCGTCTGCATCTCTGTTCTCCTTCCTTCCAGAAGCAACTTTCAATATGATGAGCAAAGAGTACGCCTTTGCCGAAAGGTGCTGAGTCACCATGACTCAACTACCTGCTCTGTGGTGGAGTTGGCACATCCCCATATGTTCTCTCTTGAGCGACTAGCGTTCTACGCGAGGCACGTCCTCTGCCAATCATCCCCCCAATAGCTCCGACAATGAGACCTAGCACTATTGCCAGGATCAATCCGGTAACACCTGTGAGAGCAACTGTCGAAAGCAAGAGCTGATCGGGAGTGATAGGAACGGCTTGGTGGAGCCGAGCGGCGGTCGCCTGGGATGTGGCTATGGCTTGCTGACGTATGGTGCCCAAATGCAGAGAGGCAAGAAGGAGTCCACCAAGAATACTGAGCAGAACACTTACTACTCCGGTCCACAGACCTGCAAAGGCACCTGTCCCTACTCTGCCTGTCTCTTGCGAGGCACGTCTTCCTGCAAGCAGGTAGACGATGAGCGCGACAACGATGCCGAGAATGCTAACATAGAGCGCGAAGTTCTCTAAGTTCAGGGAGGTTGTGAGGAAACTCAGAACGACCTGAAATGCGCCAAGAAGAATACCAAACAGAAGACCGTATTTGAGGGCTGGACTCCCTCCTCTTTTGATGAATGTTCTTTCCTGCATCTTGTTCTCCTTTCAAGAAGAATTCTCTCTTCACTCATAACAAAAAGCGTGTCAGCAAGTATACCCCTGAAGAGAAAAACGGGGAAGAAGTACAGCACAACTCGACTTCCTCGTGAGACTATCTACGTGGCGAAAGGTCGCTCTGGTGAATACGCCTAAGCCTTGGTCTATGAAAAGACCGAGTGTCTCTTTCTCCTGGTTCCCATTCTTCGGTTGCTAGAAGTTTCCACCGCCTCGATTGCTCATCATATGCTGCGCCACGGCTCCCACGAGTCCACCTAAACCTCCTTGCCCCATCGAAGAGCCTGAAACTCCTCCTTGCCCAAACATCTGTGAAAGCATTCCCGGTTGCTCCTGCCCCATCTGATAGAAGCCCTGCGCCATGCCCTGTGGATTATTGGGGTCTACCCCATACTCTTGTGGCATCTGTTGAGAGAATTGCGAGCGTTGCTCATAGGGCATTTGCTCAAAGTGCTGCTGATAGACCTGTTGCTGCGTATCACCAGGTGCATTTTGCATAAACTGCTGCATATTGCCCATCGCCTGATTCTGATCGATGGTGCTGTAATCGCCAGCTTCGTGCGCCTGAGAATATTGTTGGTACATTTGCTGGTTGTTTTGATCAAAAGGCCACATAGATGTTCTCCTTGAGAGATGTTCTCTCTTATCCTTGAGTAGTACGTCCACTCGTATCACGCATTGTCGAACGCGCGGTTTGTTTCGTCGTCTTTGCCATATCCTGGCTTGTTTGCTTTACCTTGGAAGCCGTGTGCGGAGTAGTATCTGCAAGCATGCTTCCTGTCAATCGCGCCAGCGTTGCGGTGTCTTTCAGCATGCTTGCCGCCTGTGACACAGGGTCAGAAGCGAGGCGTTGCTATTGGGGAGTTTGCTCACCACTGGGAAGCGAGGTACGCAGGCTCGTTATACGCTCACTGACCAGACGGCGTGTCTCCTCACCTTTCATTGGCGCAACTAGTACCCCAATCCCCAGCCCGATTAGCAGTCCATTGATAAATTTTCCCATGGTCTATTCCTTTCTTGAGAGACACCTGTACAGGCGTCATACATCATCTCCATCCCGTTTAGATGCTTGGAGCCTCATGCACCTCTCAATCCAGCTGAGGTGAGAAGTGCATGCGTATATGAATATATACTGTTTCTCTGTTTGTCTTTATTTTGCACGTGGAACGCTTCTCATTTGCGAAAAGCGTTGTTGGGTGTTCCTCTGCTTGGCGTCTTCCTCTGCCGGCTTCTCCTTTGACTCATAGAGCTGGTAGAGCAAGCAAAAACAGACACCACTCAGCAGCGTCGCCCAGGTCGCAGGCGAGAGAACTTGTCCCATCGCAACAGCAACAGCGGGATTGAGGATGCCTCGGCTTATCACGAGTCCTGCGGCAAGTGCTCCCCCAATCGCAATACCACTGCCTGCCTGTGGCACGTTTTTGTCCGAAACAGCGACCACGGTCAGCATTAACAGTCCAAAGCCCAAAAACTCCGCGAGTGGACTGCCCGCAGCATAGTGGGCTGCAAGATGACCTGTAAAGGTCGCGGCCAGTAGCGCAAGCCCTGCCCCTGCGAACTGCACCATAATATAGAGCGCACCAACCACAAGGGGCAGACGCCGAGTCACCATCAAGCCAAGCGAGACGGCGGGATTGAGATTGCATCCCGAAACCGCGCCAATGGCATACACAAACACACCGAGCGTGAGTCCAACGACGTAGGGCGTTCCGCTAATCAGGGCGGCCAGGGTCAGAAAAAAAGTGCCGACGAGTTCCGCTAGGGCTGACTTCACAAGGTGCGTGCTGTCTTTCATTGAGTGTTCCTTTCTCCTCTTGTGGGCGCAAGAGTTTTACTCTTAGGAGGTGGCAGACAGGACAACTCCTGCCTGCCAACACTCTTTGTTCCTCTGGAAAGGAAGATGACTAGCGTCTTCGGGGATCGATCTCCCCCTGAATGTTCACGTTGCCTTCCTGTTCAATGCGAGCCTCTTCGTGCCTGACCGTATCCGTCACTTGTTGGGTCTCCTCAACGGTCCGCTTGCCGATGCCGACTTCTCCTGTGACCACCGTGTTCTTGGTGACGTTGACCTGCTCTTCACTCACCGGAACACGAATGGTCTCGCCTTCACCAATCGGGGTCGTCTCAGCTTGACCATCCGTCACGGCGTGACGCTCGATCACCACTTCTTCATGCGTCACCGGGACGTTGACCGTCTTTTGTTCGGTGATGACTTCTTTGTGCAGACCTATCTCGCCACTCTGCACGCGTTCTTTGCTCACGTTGAGGCGTTCCTCGCGTAACCGCAGCGAACGTGGCTGATGAAATTCATCTTGGACGTCGCTCGCAGCCGTTTGAGCAGAGGAGTATGCCTGCTGGGTGCTTGCTCTGCTCTGCGTGTAGCCGGCGGCGGTCTGTGTCTCCGCGGTCTGATGTTCATAGTCATAGCCACCATACTGGTGCAGAATGTCGTGGGCTTTCTGCTCTTGCCCATCAGGTCGGACAGAGACGACGGCGCGCCCTGACTTGAATTCCTGCGCGTAGTAGTTTGCCTGCTCACGTGGAACGTCTAAGCTGAGAAGGTCGTTCTTGAGATCGACCCCTTTCTGTCCCTGCACTGCGACTCCAACCTGGTCATAACCAAATCCAGCCTGTTTTAGAGCATCGAGAGCTTGTCGTGCTTGAGCCTCTTGCTCGAACACACCAGCGATAATCGTTGCTTGGGTTGCCATGATAATTCTCCTTGTTGTGTTGTGAGGAAGGAGGCGTTTAGGGAACGCTCTTCCTCATACTTTATAATATAGAGTGTCCCTCGTTATGAATGGGACGAGTACGACGTATGTTACCGACCTCGTGGCATCTCAGGGCGTGACGCTGGAAGCGTTCTTCCTTGATTCATGCTCTGCTGTGCCTGAACCTGTGAAGCGGCTTGACTTGCGGCACTCTCGGTACGATCCAGGTACTTGCGTGCCGTGTCCTGTCCACCCAGACCAAAGGCCAGACCTGCGGCGAGGGCGGCAGCACCAACGACCGCCGTGAACAAGATGTTCAGCAGGGCGGGCGCAATTCCTAGCTGCTCAAGGGCAATCAGGGCGACAAAACCGAGAATAGCGTAGCGGGCAATGTTGGCGAAGAGGGTGGGATTGCCCATCCTCGCACCCCCAGTGGCCCCGCGCACAATGTCCGCAACGAAGGTCGCAGCAACCGTCCCCAGGAAGAGGATCAGAATGGCGACAAACACGTTCGGAATGTAGGCAATGACCTGATTGAGAATCGTGCTGACGGCGGTGAGACCCAGCGCATCGACAGCGGGCACCAGGAAGATGAGGAAGATGAACCAGTAGACGATTTTGCCCAGAATGCCTGCGGCATCGAGTGAGACTCCTGCCTGCTGTCCTAAGCGTGAGAGGCCGATGCGATCAGCGAGGCGATCAAAGCCCACTTTTCTCAGCAGGAAGGTTACAGCTTTTGAGATGGCCGTAGCCACGATCCACCCGACCAGCAAGATGACCAGGAAACCGAGCAACTTGGGCACGAAGGAAAAGAGCAGTGCCAGAGCCGCTGCAAACGAGGTAATGACGGCGTTGAGAAGATTCACAAAAAACTCCTTTTTCGACTCGGATGAGTCGGACTTCATCCAGGACTCCTCATGGATGGTAGGCAACAGGAACAACAGTCCAATGAGAAACGCGAACGGTCTTCGCAGCCCTGCCGGGCATAAGCATGTCACAATGACGAGAGGAGCGATCAATTCTTTCTCTCAAAGGTTGCTCCTCATCATGAGAGTTCAGAGAGCTACGACGGGAGATGCAGAGAGATTATTGCAAGGACACATGACAAGACAGATGTTCTGTCCTCTGGCTTGTCACGGCAGAAGTTCATCACCTATACTCGTGAAAGAGTCTATGCTTAAGGACAAAGAAGCCTGACAAGGTGGCCGTAACAAGTTCAGGATTGGGCTTGACCTTCAAGTGATAGAGGGCCAAATCCGTCGGCAAACTACCTGTATAGCTCACGTCTCCCTCAGTAAGACGGCATCATCAAAAAAAAGTCACACACGCCCGCGGATCAGACGCACTTTTGATGAGCTTTCAGCCCAGAGCCATGCAACACCCGAAGGCGAAGCAGGTCAAAGTTCGCTCGGCCATATCCCTGACTTTTGATGAGCTTCAAGCGGTTTACTTGACCTTCTGTCTGTCCGTTGCTGATTGCAGTCGAAAGAGCTGCGAGAACGGCGACGTGATCACGTCGTATCCCTTGGACAAAACCTTTGAATTCCTTGAGACTACTCAGTTCTGCATGATCAAGCCAGTCAGAGAACAACTCGGCCTTTCTCTCACAAACCATATGGACAAAACCTTGTACCAGTTCATACGCCGTCTGAAATTCTGGAGCTGCCTGGCAGACCCGCTTCAATGCGGTCTGTTGTTCTTCAGTCAATTTTTCCATAGAACTGACCAGCAACCAGGAGACAGATTTCGGAGAAAGCTGCTGATGTCCTGGAAGAAGCTGAACATGGTGTTTTCCAGCCACAGGCCGTTCGCGGGGATCAACGGGACGAATTAGTTGATCCCCTGGTTCCAGTGTTGGCGGTAAGGTTTTTCGCAGGTCAGCAATCAGCAGTGAAACGAGCGAACGCGAACCCGTATATCCCTGTTCACAGAGCTTCCGATAGAGTCGCGTTCCATTGTAGCATTGTTCAGCCCATCGTTTGAGAATGTAGGGAAGAAAGGGATTAAGTCTCCCTAGTGCAGGAGGCCGAGAGTGAGAAGAGGGTTCAGGGAGAGTTTCTGCATCTACGTATCGTCTGACCGTTGCTCGACAGACTCCTAGTGTTCGTGCAATTGCTCGGATACCGATCCCCTGCTGGTGCAACTCCCGGATATCTTCAAATCGGGCCATGCGTTTCGCTTGTCCAGTTACGAGTACGGTGGAGGAGACGAACGGAAAAACCATATGCCCCAGCTATTCGGAGAACACTGGCGTCTCATCAGTCTGCTGGCGCACCCGAATCTGTGCATTATGACGAAGCATTGCGGATTTGTACATCAAACTCCAAGCACACGAAGGGGTTACTACCATCTTCTTCAGGATCGTAGACTACAATGGTGACACGGGTATTGATCTGAGGAAAGTCGGATGCGATATCAAGGTCCAAGTCAAGCGTCGGGGGTTTCCCTGAGTCAGAGGACCGTTCTCACAGGCATCGCCCTCCACCAAGACGATTGGGACGACAACGGTCATCCTCACACGGTAGTTCGCACTCGTATAGTCTCGATCTGGGAGAAAGCTCACTTTCACATGAGTCCTTGTGTCTTTTATCAAGATGCATGGCTGTGAATCACAGCCATGCATCTCGACGGCGGTGATCGTGGCTTTGCTCCCACAATCGATGTAGTTGCCTGCTAATCCCATAGTAATCCCCTCATCAAAGCCCGCCAGAGTGTAATAGTGGTTCACGTTTACGTTACGTCGCGGGACGTTCTCAAGCCACTTCACTCTACGCCAGAGTACGGAATAGACAAGCGCAAAACGTGAAGGTGAGAACACGCACCTTCTTACTGGACCTATGCTATACTCTCACATAGATGAAAACGCTTCCCCGTTCCGCTCGCTCATGTTCAACGTTCATTCGGTAAAACAGATGATGCTTGACGTAAGGCTTATAACATCCACACCAAAAGAAGAGTTTTCCCTTAATGTTGCCTTCCGTGCGGTTGCCCAAGTGTAGCAGATCGTATCAAGGCTATACAAGCGCGC